>Ga0256405_10002140_pt1 | contig 47669 bp, 40 predicted proteins | sample RumenRJG_02DNA_FD_189096 | JGI IMG/M metagenome (GOLD analysis project Ga0256405, IMG submission 189096) | Bovine rumen microbial communities from Lethbridge, Alberta, Canada - RJG_02 | ecosystem: Host-associated > Mammals > Digestive system > Stomach > Rumen | place: Canada: Alberta...
TTACGTCAAAAACTTGATTTCTATTTCTAAAAGCAAACGAGAATAATATATAAAGAAGTATTATGCATATTGGAGTAATCCAAATTATTCTTTTTTTATTACTTTGTCTATTATATTCTAAAAATAACATACCGCCATAGAAGCATAATGGAGTTATGATTGAAAAAGGTATTATAAGCACTAAGCCTAAGACCCCGTTTTCAAGTCCTTCCGAATAACGAGCATATGAATATGAATAAATTGCTAGTAATATATAACATACAAATGGTAGGCTCCAATATAGGTGTTTGCTATTTATACTGGGTTTAAAATTTATTTTTCCTCTTATAATAGCATAATAAAGATATATCGAAGTGAGTATAATGACTGATGGAAAGAATGATATGATACTCATAATTGTTCATGTTTTTATTATTAATAATCTCGTTTTTTAAACTACAATAGTTACAATATCAAGTAAAAAAACGCCCTTCAAGATAATTTTAGCATCCATTTTTTGTTCCTTTGATTAATCAGTAATAGTACCTTGTTGAGTACTGGAATTAAAGTGCCCTTATATTGATTCTTCAAACCAGAAACAACATATCATTCTCTGTCATGTAGGCAATTTAAAAAGTACTTTGCGATACAAAGTAAAATCATTTTTTTTACTTCACCAAACTATTCCCTAATTTTTTTATCAAATCACCTTAGTTTCCCTTTGCACAAGCCGTACTATCCCCTTTGGGGACCATCAGTGAAGTGGCGTTAAGCGTAGGGACTTGGAGGATCCCGTTAAGAACGGCGCTTCGTTCAACGACCGTTAAGTCCCGAAGGGAATTAAAAGGGAGGCGTTCGACGTTTAGGGTCCGGAGAGTTCCGGAGTAGCCACGGAACGTTGTGTCCCCAAAGGGGATAGTACGGCGTTCTCCACGGAACGTTGGTCCCCAAAGGGGATGGTACGGCGTTCTCCACGGAACGTTGGTCCCCAAAGGGGATGGTACGGCGTTCTCCACGGAACGTTGGTCCCCAAAGGGGATAGTACGGCGTTCTCCACGGAACGTTGGTCCCCAAAGAGGATAGTACGGCGTTCTCCTCGGAGCGTTGTGTCCCCAAAGGTGATGGTACGGCGTTCTCTAAAAGAAAAGCCCTGCAAGCCGTTAGCAAGCAGGGCCTAAACACAGGGAGAACCGTCCCCAATGTGTTATTTTACTGAGAGTTTGTAGATGACGGTGTGCTGATACTTCTCTCCCGGACGCAGGGTTGTGCTGGGGAAGAAGTCGTGGTTAGGTGAGTCAGGATACATCTGTGACTCTAGTGCTATAGCGGTGCGTGCACCAGTATATACCTGAAGTCCCGGATGGTTGTTCCAAACCTCCATGAATCGGCCTGACTTGGGAGAGTAGAGAGTGGCAACCTTCTCAACCTTACCGGCCTGCTCATGAATCAGGCAGAAGTTGTTGTCATAGTTGCGTACCATACCCTCGGGAACCTGACCACCGAAACCGCCGAATCCGCCTCCGAATCCACCGCGGCCGCCACCCTGTCCGGGCTGAGGAGGAGCGGGTGAGTACTGACGGTCACCTATGCGTACCGGCTTCTGGAAATCGTAAGGAGATCCGTCAACCATACCCAGGTCACCGGTAGGAATGTTACTGCGGTCAGTCTCTGTAATGAATGCAGCATTGATGTAAAGCTCATGATCCATTATGTCACCGTTGCCTACGCCGTCCAGATTAAAGTAGGTGTGGTTGGACAGGTTAACCACGGTAGCCTTATCGGTAGTAGCTTCATAGCTTATCTGCAGACCGCCGTCCTTAGTGATGGAGTAGGTCAGGGTGGTGGTCAGAGTGCCGGGGAATCCGTCCAGGCCATCGGGCAGAACGCAACTGAGAATCAGCTTGTTCTTCTTAGCCTTGACAACCTTCCATGCGGTGTGGTCAAAACCCTTGGCACCGCCGTGCAATGTGTGCTGGCCGCTGTTCTTGGTAATGTTGTACTCAACGCCGTCAAGTGTGAACTTTCCGTTGGCTATACGGTTGGCATAACGGCCCAAAGCCGGACCCACCATACCCATGTTGTAACGCATGTACTGGTGGATGTCATCGTAGTGAGTGACCAGGTTGGCGTACTCACCGTTCTTGTCAGGAGCGTAAAGGCCTACCACAAATCCGCCGTAGTTGATGATCTGTGCAGCCACCTTACCTTTTTTAATAGTATAAAGGGCTACTTTTTGGCCATCGATGATGGTATCATAAGGTGCTGTGGGCAGAAGCGGGAACTTGGGCTTGGCAGCGCTGGCCGACATGCAGCAAACCAAAGCAGCCAGTGCAAACAGTTTAAAAGAAATCTTTTTCATAGTTTGATTAAATGGTTACTTAAAAATGGTACAAAAGGGGACTGTCCCCTTTTGTATCATTTCTTGAATTTTACAGCGGCCTCCTCAATGGGCAGACACTGCTTGTAGTTCTCAATGTAGGCATTGAATCCTGCCACATCCTCGGGGGTAGGAGCGACCGATGTGCCTGTATCGCCGGCAAATACCTGATCATCGAGGAACTCAGCCAATGACTGTTTCTTCTTGTTGTTGATAAGGTACGATGCCAGGATAGCCATACCCCAGGGACCGCCTTCACCTGCAGTCTTCATGCAGGAGATAGGAGAGTTAAGGGCAGCACCAAGTATGCGCTGGCCTACGCCCGGAGTGGTAAACAGACCGCCGTGACCGGTAATGCGGTCCACCTTGATCTTCTCCTCGTTGAACAGGATATCGTTACCAACCTTGAGCACACTGATAGCACCGCTTATAATAGCGCGCATAAAGTTGGCCAGGTTGAACTTGTCGTTAGCGGAGCGTACAAACAGCGGACGTCCGTCGGCAAAACCTGTAACAGGCTCGCCCGATACGTAGTTGTAGCTCATAATGCCGCCGCAGTCGGGATTACCCTTCAGTGCCACATTAAAGAGGTTGGTAAAGAGCTTGCCCATATCAACGGGAATACCCATGATCTCCTCAAACTCCTTGAACAGGTTGACCCAGGCATTCAGGTCACTGGTGCAGTTGTTGCAGTGAACCATAGCCACTGGGCTGCCATCGGGAGTAGTCACGATATCAATCACCTCATGCGGTTTCTTGAGATCCTTCTCAAGCACGATCATTGAGAATGATGATGTACCGGCCGATACGTTACCGGTGCGCGGACGTACTGCGTTGGTGGCCACCATACCTGTGCCTGCATCGCCCTCAGGGGGACAGATGGGAGCACCCGGTTTGAGATGACCGGTGATATCCAGTTTGCGGGCGCCGGCCTCGGTCAGCACGCCTGCATCCTGGCCTGCGTCAAGTGACTTGGGCAGAATGTCAAGCAGCTTCCAAGGATAACCCTTGGTGGCAATCAGCTTGTCAAACTTGTCTACCATTTCGGCATTGTAGGTCTTGGTTTTGGGATCAACGGGAATCATACCCGATGCGTCACCAACACCCAGAACTCTCTTGCCGGTGAGCTGCCAGTGGATGAATCCTGACAGAGTGGTCAGGAAATCAATATCCTTAACATGCGGCTCATTATCCAGGATAGCCTGATACAGATGTGATATGCTCCAGCGCAGAGGTACGTTGAACACAAAAAGTTCAGATAGCTCGGCGGCTGCCTTGGCGGTGTTGGTGTTACGCCATGTGCGGAACGGAACCAGTATGTCGCCATGCTTGTCAAACGGCATGTAGCCGTGCATCATGGCACTTATGCCTATTGCTGCCAGGTTCTCAATCTCAACCTCATACTGACTGAGTACGTTCTTTCTAAGGTCGGCATAGCAGTCCTGCAGGCCGAACCAGATACTCTCAACGCTGTATGTCCACAGACCGTTGACCAGCTGGTTCTCCCAGGTGTGGCTGCCTTGTGCTATCGGCTTGTACTCAGGGTCAATGAGCACAGCCTTGATACGGGTCGAGCCAAACTCGATACCGAGTATGGCCTGACCTTTTTCAATAACTGATTTGGGATCGTATGTCATATCACTTCAGGGCTTTATTGAGCATGTAATAAACCTCGTTGTTTCTGAGCTGCTGCTTGAAACCGCTGATAGTGGTATTCTTGTCGATACCGATGTACTCTATACCGCACATCTCGGCAAAATCCTCCCAATACTCGGCAGTGATATCGTATGAGAAAGCACTGTGGTGTGTGCCACCTGCCAGTATCCATGCGCCTGCGCCAATCTCAAATGTGGGCTGCGGAACCCAGAGGGCCGATGCAACCGGCAGTTTGGGCATCGGTTTGGGCTCGATGCACTCTACCTCGCTGGTAATAAGACGGAAACGGTTACCCAGGTCAACAACGGTTGCCTTGATACCACGGCCTGTCTTGGATGTGAATACCAGGCGGGCGGTCTGCTGCTTGCGGATACCTATGCCAAGGAAATGAACCTCCAGCTTGGGCTTGCCGGTAGCAATAAGCGGGCAGATCTCCAGCATATGGCTCTGCAGGCTTGATGTGCAGTCGGCGGCAAAGTTCAGGGTGTAGTCCTCAAGGAATGAGCAACCCTTGGGCATACCCTGGTTCATAACCCAGAGAGTACGCTGCAGGCAGGCTGTCTTCCAGTCGCCCTCGGCACCGAAACCGTAACCCTCCTGCATCAGACGCTGTGATGCCAGGCCCGGAATCTGGTCGAATCCGCAGAAATCAGGGGCGTCGATATCGGCGTCACCCAGGTCATCAAAGTTGGTGGTGAAAGCGGTAGCGTTCTCATCCTTGAGGACGCGACGCAGGGCAATCTCAGCCTTGGCTGCGTTATGGACCTTCTCCCAATATACCTTCTCGCCGCTCTCATCGATCTTGATGGTGTAGAGCTTCTTGTACTCCTCAACCAGGGCGTCGGCCTCGGCATCGGTAACCTTCTTGAAGTAATCCATCAGTGATGATACGGGGTAGTAGTCTACATGGTAACCCATGCGCTGCTCAAACTCAACGCGGTCACCGTCGGTAACGGCCACGTTGTTCATGTTCATACCGAACATAAGGCAGCGTACGTTATGTGCATCGGCACGGCCGGCAGCGGCGCGGGCCCATACGGCAATCTGCTTCTGAGCCTCAACGCTCTTCCAGTGACCAACCACAACCTTACGGGCTACACGCATACGGGTGCAGATATGACCGAACTCGATATCGCCGTGGGCGCTCTGGTTCAGGTTCATGAAGTCCATATCGATGGTATCCCAAGGAATATCGGTGTTGTACTGGGTGTGGAAGTGGAGCAGAGGCTTCTCAAGAGCCTGCAGACCCTTGATCCACATCTTGGCGGGGCTGAAGGTGTGCATCCAGGTGATGATACCTATACACTTGCTGTCATTGTTGGCAGCCTTCATTACGGCCTCGACCTCGTTACTGCTGTTGGCAGTACCTTTATATACTATCTTAACGGGGATGTTACCGCTCTTGTTAAGACCATCAACCATCTCCTTTGAGTGACCGTCAACTGCAACTACTGCATCGCCTCCGTAAAGGAGCTGTGCACCGGTAACCCACCAAATTTCAAAATTATCAAACATAGTCTTAAAATTTTAATTGATAATTGACAATTGACAATTGACAATTGCTGTCTCCTGAGAAATATCAACTATCATGAATTATTAATCATTTTTTTGTGCTTTAAGAGACCTGATAATTGACGTCAATAACTTAGTGAGATCTTTACTATCGGAATTAATACTGGAAAATTCAGAATCGGTTAGATAGTCTGTTTTATGTAATAACCTGAGCCAATAATCTGTTTCACATGATTCCTTTAGAGAGATACTCAACTTAGAAATGAAGTCAGAGGTGCTTTGAGCCTGTTCCGCTTCACAAATGTTAGCGCCAATACTGGTTCCAGCTCGTAAAAGTTGTTTGGAAAGCACATATTCCTGTTTGTTGGAAGTAAGATGTTTATAGAGATTGACTATCCTAACGGAGAAATCAAAACTCTTTTCCTTAACAACATTCTCTTTCTTCATAATTGTCAATTGTCAATTATCAATTGTCAATTGTACTGCGGTCAGCGCTTGCGCTGTCCGTAGTAGGCGTTGGGGCCATGCTTACGGCTGTAGTGCTTCTCAATCAGAAGCGGATTCATTGTCAATTCCGGATTCACCGACAGGGCCACGAACGCCATCTTGGCGCACTGCTCCATCACCTTGGCGTTATAGACAGCGTTGTCAGGTGATGTGCCCCATGAGAATGGGCCGTGGTTCTTTACCAGCACGGCGGGAGTGTGGTCGGGGTTGATCTTGCGGATGTTCAGAATCTCATCCACAATCACGTTACCGGTCTCCAGTTCATACTGACCCTTAACCTCAGCCTCGGTCATATCACGTGTACAGGGAATGTCCTTGTAGAAATAGTCGGCGTGTGTGGTTCCGATGTTAGGAATGTCACGCCCGGCCTGCGCGAATGCGGTGGCATAGGTAGAGTGGGTATGCACCACGCCTTTAATATTTGGGAATGCCCTGTACAGAACCAGATGAGTAGGGGTGTCCGATGAAGGATTGAGGTCCCCCTCGACCACCTTACCGGTTTCGAGGGAGACAACAACCATATCACTTGCCTTCATCTCGTCATAGCTTACGCCGCTGGGCTTTATCACTACGAGGCCTTTCTCACGGTCTATGCCCGATACGTTACCCCATGTGAATATCACCAGACCCTGCTTGACGAGATCAAGGTTGGCCTTGAATACCTTCTCTTTAAGTTCTTCCAGCATATTACCAGAGGCTTACGTAAAGGATAACCAGAATCACGATAACACCCAGGGCACCGATATTGAATGTCCTGTCGGTGTGGAAGAGCTCCAGGTCAATACCGACAGCCTTGGCATCCTGAACCTTATCCTTGGCATTTGAACGCAGGTAGAGTCCCAGAACAGCCAGGATGGCGGTCAGGAAGAACATAGCCTCAAATCCCCATCCGCGCAGAACGGGATTGATAACGCCGATAATTGAAACTACAAGGCAGATAGCTGATATGCAGAACAGTATTGATGACCACTTCATCTGGGCATCGATGGTGTGCTGGTCAAGCTTGTCGGCCTCAACAGTATTCTTCTTGTTATAGAGTGACATCGGGATAAAGATGGCAACCAGGCAGAGGAATACGTAACCCATGCGGAGCATGAACGGAACGTTGGGCATCAGAACCTTGAACAGGATTGAGAATACGAATGTGCCGATAGCTGCGACAACGGCTGCAGGACCTGAGGCACGCTTCCAGAGCAGACCCAGACCGAAGATAACCACAACACCCGGATATACGAATCCTGAGTACTCCTGAATGATCTGGAATGCCTGGTCGGCACCACCCATGATAGGATAAACGGCGATGAGAGCAATGATCAGAGCGCAAACTGAAGTGATACGGCCTACGTTAACCAGGTTCTTCTCAGATGCATCCTTCTTGAAGTACTGCTTGTAGATATCCATCGTGAAGATGGTCGATGTTGAGTTGAACATTGAAGCCAGTGATGAGATGACGGCTGCACTCAGAGCTGCGAATGACAGACCCTTTACGAATACCGGAGTGAAGTTGCGGATAAGGAAAGGATAAGCGTCATCAGAGCGCTCAATACTACCGGCCAGCTTTGCAAACAGCTCGGGCTGCTCCTTCATGATGTAGAATGCGCATACACCGGGGATGCAGACGATGAACGGGATCAATATCTTGAGGAATGCGGCAAATACCATACCCTTCTTGGCCTCGTCAAGGCTCTTGGCAGCAAGACCCTTCTGGATGATGTACTGGTTGAAACCCCAGTAACCCAGGTTGGTCAGCCACAGGGCACCTACGATAACGGCGATACCCGGAATGTCAAAATAAGCATCAGGGGTCTTGGCCTGGTTCACAACCAGGTTGAAGTGGGAGTCGCCCGGTATTGATTTGAGCTTATGGTAAACCTCGCCCAGAGCTGCCATTGCACCGCCTTCCAGACCCAGGTCCTTGGCGATAACAACCAGAGCAGCGTATGCGGTGATAAGACCACCACCTACCAGGAATGTAACCTGCATAACGTCGGTCCATGCCACTGATGACAGACCACCGTAGATTGAGTAGATACCGGCAATCAGATAAAGAACCAGGATGATGACCAGAAGTGTCATATCAACCTCCATACCCAGGAACATGCCCGGAATCTTGGGCAGGCCAAGGATCTGCTTGATGGCCAGGGCGCCCAGCCATGCAACAGAAGTCAGGTTGATGAACACATACAGGAAAAGCCAGAAGATTGAGAAAGCCAGACCTGTGCCCGGATTGTAACGGTCACGCAGGAACTGCGGGATGGTGAATATCTTCTTCTCAATCATCACGGGGAGCAGGAACTTACCTACAACCAGCAGGGTGGCTGCTGCCATAAGCTCATAGGCTGCGATTGCGATACCTGATGCAAAAGCGGTACCTGACATACCGATAAACTGCTCGGCACTGATGTTGGCGGCAATCAGTGAAGCACCTACTGCCCACCATGTCAGGGTGTTACCGGCCAGGAAGTAGTCCTTTGAGTCCTTCTCTTTACCGTTCTTACTGCGGGACAGGAAAAATCCCAGGAAAATCAGAATTGCCAGATAGGCAACGAATACTACATAGTCAATCGGTTTGAAACCGTTGTTAGACAATGCTTCAATAATACTGTTGTTCATTTGGTTATTTGTTTGTAATTAGAGATTCGTTATTATTCCACGCCGAACTGATAGATGCAGTGGCTGTAGTACTCCTGACCGGGAACAAGCTCTGCGCTGTACCAACCGGGCAGATTAGACTTGTTGGGGCTGTCGGGGAACTTCTGTGTCTCCAGGCAGCAACCTGTACGCTGTTCCATCTTGTTGCCCTGCTTGTCGATACCAGAGCCGTCCAGGAAGTTTCCTGAATAGAACTGTATTCCGGGCTCGTTGGTATAAACCTCAACATAGATGCCGGTGATGGGGCTGTACAGTTTGGCGGCGCACTTGGTGTCATCACCCTTGGTGTTCAGGACCCAGTTGTGGTCATAACCGTTACCGTTCTTAAGCTGTACATAGTCATAGTTGTTGATCTCCTTGCCTATTGCCTTGCCCTTGGTGAAGTCCATGGGGGTACCTGCTACCGGCAGGATTTCACCTGTGGTCATGTAAGTGTCGTCACAGGGTGTGAAATTGTCAGCGTTGAGAGTCAGGATGTGGTTTGTGACAGGAATTGAGTGGTCACCGTTCAGGTTGAAGTAACTGTGGTTGGTCATGTTGATGACAGTCTTCTTGTCAGTGGTGGCCTTCCATACTATATCAATGGCGTTCTTGTCATTGAGAGTGTAGGTTACGGTTGCCACTACATTACCCGGGAAACCGGCCTCGCCGTCGGGAGAGTTCCTGACCAGGGTGATTGCATTGCCCTTAACCTCCTTGACATCCCAAACCAGGTTCTGCCAGCCCATAGGCTCCGGTTCCAGAGTGCAACCTCCGTGCAGGCAGTGACCGAAATTGTTCTGCGGCAACTGATAGGTAACTCCGTCCAGAGTGATCTGACCCTGATTGATACGGTTGGCGTAACGGCCTACTGTCGAACCGAAATCACTGGGCTGTGTGGTGTAATCCTTGATGTTCTTGAATCCGATGACGGCATCCTGCATCTTACCGTACTTGTCGGGAACCATGATTGCCACGATACGGGCACCGAAATTGGTAACCCAAACCTCACAACCGTTTTTGTTGGTCAGTTTGTACAGGTCAGTCTTCTTGCCTGTGAACTCCATCTGGAAGTCAGCCTTGTTAAGGACCGGAGCTTCCTCTTTCTGTGAGCATGCAGTCAGTGCCAGCATGCCTGCCACGAGAGCGATTAAACTTGTTCTTTTCATTTTTGTTTGTTGTTATTTAGTTTGTTGTTAGTTTGTTATAGTCTTCTGGAACCGTCACCTATGTTGACGTTGTATATTTCGGGTATGATTCCGAACCTGCGCGCATAATCGCGTTTGACCTTTGATGTGAACTTGTCACAGATAGTATCCCGTACCAGATTAATGGTGCAGCCTCCGAATCCGCCACCCATCACACGGCTTCCGGTAACTCCGCACTCCTGAGCCGTCTCCACAAGGAAATCCAGTTCAGGGCAACTTACGGTATATTCGCGGCTAAGCCCCCAATGGGTCTCATACATCTTCCTGCCCACAAGTTCGTAGTCCCTTTTCTCCAAAGCGTCAGATACGGCCAGCACACGCTCTTTTTCATCCAGTACGTATTTGGCGCGCAGATAATCCTGATCCGTCAGTTTATCCTTTATGTCGTCAAGCATCTGATGGTTGGCGTCCCTGAGGGTCTCTACGCTTCCGAACCGTGAGTTCATAAGATACACAGCCTTCTCGCAACTCTCACGGCGCTCGTTGTATTCATTTCCCAACGAGTGCTTGACCATGGAATTGACCAGCACCAGTCTGTATCCATCAGGATCAAACGGGAAATACTCATAATCCAGAGAACGGCAGTCCAGACGGATCAGGCATCCTTCGCGTCCGAAAACCGATGCGAACTGGTCCATGATTCCGCATTTTACCCCACAATAGTTGTGCTCGGTGGCCTGACCTATCTTGGCAAGTTCAAACTTATCCACACGGCCGTCGGCAAACATCGTGTTGAGTGCAAATGCGAACACGCTCTCCAGCGCTGCCGATGATGACATTCCTGCGCCAAGCGGGACGTCGCCGGTTATTGCAGCATTGAAGCCGCCTACGTTGACACCCCGTTTTTCAAGCTCCTTGCATACACCGAAAACATAACAGGCCCAATGCTCCTGCGGTTTTGAGGTGTCATCGAGCGAGAACTCAACGTACGGATGCTCTTTCTGGTCCAACGCCAGGATGCAAACCTTACGGGAACCGTTACGGTATATCTCTATGGCCACGCCCTTGTCTACGGCTCCCGGAAATACGAAACCGCCGTTATAGTCGGTATGTTCGCCTATCAGGTTTATGCGGCCTGGCGAAAAATATAGGTCACCGCTGGTACTGAACTGCTGGCGGAACCTGTTCCTTAAATTGGTTGTATCCATACAGGTGGGTTATTCCACTCCGAAACGATAGATTGTTGTCTGTGTATAGACCTCTCCCGGATTCAGCACCGTTGTCGGGAAATACGGATGGTTGGGACTGTCCGGGAAGTGCTCTGCCTCAAAGCAGATAGCGCAGCGCTTGGGAAGAGTTGAACCGTGGGCACATGTGCTTCCGCTGCAATAGTTGCCGGTATAGCACTGTACGCCAGGCTCTGTGGTGTAGCACTCAAGAGTGCGTCCGCTTGCCGGGTCAACGCATTTTACTGCAAAACTCAACTCTCCCGGCTCACGCTTGTTCAGGACCCAGCAGTGGTCATAGCCGTTGCCGTTCTTTGTCTGGATACCCTGCTCAATGCGCTCACCCACCTTATGCGGGGTGCGGAAATCAAACGGAGTACCCTCTACCTTGTCAATGTTGCCGAGAGGTATAGCGGTGTTGTCAATCGGGATATAATGGTCTGCGTTGATGGTCAGGTCATAGTCAAGGATGTTGAGAGGATCCTTTTTCATTCCGTTGAGTGTGAAATAGGCGTGCTGGGTGAGACAAACCACGGTCTTCTTGTCAGTTGTGGCCTCATACTCTATAGCCAGCTCGTTGTCGTCGGTGAGACGGTATGTCACGTTAACGTCCAGATTGCCGGGAAAACCTTCCTCGCCGTCCTTGCAGAGATAGTGCAGCCTGAGAGTCTGACAGTCTGTCTGCTCGGCATCGAAAACACGCTTATGAAAACCTGTGGGGCCTCCGTGCAGACTGTTGGGGTCATTGTTTATGGCAAGAGTGTATTGCTTTCCGTCTAGAGTGAACCTGCCGTTTGCTATGCGGTTGCCGTAGCGTCCGATGAGAACACTCAGGAAAGTCTCCTGGCTGTCCATTACGTGCTGGATGCTGTCATGTCCCCATACCACGCTTTCCATCTTGCCGTTACGGTCCGGCATCATTATTGCGCAAAGCGCACCTGCAAAATTTGTAACGGCTATTTCACTTCCTTTCTTGTTCCGGAGTATGTACAGATCAGTTTTCTTACCCTGAACTGTGGCCTGGAAATCCTCCCTCCTGAGACCGGCCAGATTGTCTTTAACAAAGAAATCGCTCATATAGTATAATTAGCTTAATTGGTTATTTAAATAATTCAACGCAAATTAAGCCAATTTCAGATACTGATGCAAGCGATTAGATAAAAAAATCAACCTTGAATAAAGAATTCCGGCATGGTCAGCAGGTCGGCAACCACAAAAGTGCTTCCTCCTACAAAAATCAGGTCTTCCGCAGCAGCTTCGCGTTGGGCGGTAGTGACGGCCTGTGCAACGGTCCGGTATACTTTTCCTGTAAGTCCGGCCCGGCTTGCCATCTCTTGCAGGGTGCCTGCGTCGAGTGCCCTCTGTACCGATGCCTGGGTAAAATAATATCTGGCATTCTTGGGCATGAGGGCAAGGACATCTGCAATATCCTTGTCATTAACCATGCCCATTACAATCCTCAACTGTCCGAATCCCGGTTTTGACGATATCTCCTCCAGATGTCTGGCAATGTATTTCAGTCCATGGCTGTTGTGTCCCGTATCACATATGATATCCGGTTTCCGGCCTACTCTCTGCCATCGTCCGCGGAGTCCGGTCATACGGCAGACGTCCTTGAAACCTTTCCTGATTGCGGCTTCGGGTATGTTGAACCTGCGGCGTTTGAGCTGGTCTATGGCTGTCAGGATGGTATTGGCGTTCTTTTCCTGACACAATCCCGCCAGTCCGCTCTCAAGTGAAGGCAGGGCGTCAGTCTCGTAGACGACCTTTGACGGATTTATGTATTTATGCGAAATAATCTTACAATTGTCCTGTGCGAAGACGATTTTTGAACCCATCTCCTCGGCTTTTCGTTCAAACACGGGACGTGTCTCTTCCGTGTACTCGCCAATGACCACGGGAACGTTCTTCTTGATGATTCCGGCCTTTTCGAAGGCTATGCCTGCCAGTGTGTTTCCCAGAAACTTTGTGTGGTCAAATCCGATGTTGGTGATGACCGAAAGGACCGGCTTTATGATGTTGGTGCAGTCCAGGCGTCCTCCCAGGCCGGTCTCTATGACGGCGACATCAACCTCCTGAATGGCGAACCAGCTGAATGCCATCGCTGTCGTCACTTCAAAGAATGACGGATGCAGCGGCTCCAGGAATTCACGGTTCTTCTCTATGAAACTGACTACAAATTCCGGACTGACCGGTTTGCCGTTTACTCTTATACGCTCGCGGAAATCAGTCAGGTGGGGTGATGTATACAGTCCGGTCTTAAGACCTGAAGCCTGCAGTATAGCCGCCAGGGTGTGCGATACGCTGCCTTTGCCGTTGGTTCCGGCTATATGTATGGTCTTGAACAGTCTGTGGGGACAACCCAGGTGGCGGTCTATCGTCACCGTGTTGTAAAGGCCTTCCTTATATGCCTCCTGGCCTACGTTCTGGAAAAGGGGTGTCTGTGTGTAGAGATACTCTACAGCTTCCTGATAAGTCATCAGTTCAAATCAATCAAAATAACTGCGGAATTTCCGGAAAAGTTTCTCCTTGATGGACGGGGTGGGCTGGAAATGGTCTGATGTCTGGAACTTCTCCATGGCCGCTTTCTCGTCCCGGGACAGTGACTCCGGTATATATACGCTGACATTCACAATCATGTCGCCGCGACGGCTGCTGTTGACTTCGGGTAGTCCCTTGCCGCGCAGACGCAACATCTTGCCGGGCTGTGTGCCAGGCTCAATCTTAAGCTTGACGGCTCCGTCCAGGGTGGGTATCTCTACAGCTCCGCCTAAAGATGCCTGCGGTACGGTGAGCAACAGGTTGTAGACCAGGTCGTTCTCGTCGCGCACCAGGTCTTTGTGAGGTAGTTCCTCTATCAAGACCAGCAGATTGCCGTTATAGCCGTTGTGCTTGCCGGCATTGCCTTTCCCTTCGACTGAGAGTTGCATACCATCGGCCACACCGGCAGGTATATTTATCTCAACGATCTCCTCGCCATAGACAACACCGTCACCGCTGCAGTGCGGGCAACGGTCCTTGATGATCTTGCCTTCACCTCCGCAACGCGGGCATACCGTCTGGGTCTGTACCATTCCGAAGAAACTCTGCTGCGTGCGCATCACCACGCCTGATCCATGACAGTCGGGACATGTCTCCGCAGCCGACCCGTCCTTGGATCCGGTACCCTTGCAGTGCTGGCAGGGAACCAGTTTCTTCAGTTTGAACTTCTTGGTGACGCCTGTGTTGATCTCCTCAAGGGTGAGCGAAACCTTTACCCTGAGGTCGGATCCGCGGGATTTCCTTTCACTGCGTCCGCGTGTGCGGCTGCCTCCAAACCCGCTGAAACTTCCGAATCCGCTGCCTCCGAATATATCGCCGAACATGGAGAAGATGTCGTCCATGGACATTCCGCCGCTGAATCCTCCGGAGCCTCCGAATCCGGATGCGCCGTTAAGGCCGTCAAATCCGAACTGGTCATATTTGGCCCTCTTGTCGGGGTCACTCAAGACGCTGTAAGCCTCGGCAGCCTCCTTGAACTTCTCTTCGGCCTCCTTGTCGCCCGGATTCTTGTCCGGGTGGTACTGAATGGCTTTCTTACGGTAAGCCTTCTTTATCTCATCGGCAGTTGCGGTCTTTGGGACCTCAAGTACCTCATAGTAGTCTCTTTTTGCCATAATGTTATTCTCCTACGGCCACTTTCGCATGGCGCAGAACTTTATCATTCAGTTTGTATCCGTCAATAGCGCAGTCCAGGACCTTGCCCTTCAGTTCCTCGCTGGGGGCGGGGATCATGGCGATGGCCTCATGGAAATCGGTGTCAAAAGGTTCGTTCTTGGGCGATATCTTCTGTAGACCTTTCTGTTCCAGGATATGCATGAGTTTGTTGTATATCAGTTCAACACCCTCCTTCAATGCACCGTAGTCCTCGGATTTAGCAGAGTTGGCGATAGCCCTCTCCAGGTCATCTATCACGGGGAGAATGTCAGTCACTACACCTGCGCTCCCGTTCAGGATAATCTCTGCCTTCTCCTTCATGGTGCGTTTGCGGTAATTGTCAAACTCTGCCATCTGACGGAGCAGACGGTCCTTGAGGTCGGCTACATCGGCTTCACTTTTGGCTAGTTTTACTTCAACTGTATCCTCCTCGTGATTCTCTTCCTGATTCTCTTCCTGAGACGTCTCCTGCTCCGGGGCTTGTGACGTTTCATTCAGAACCTCTTTTTCTTCTTCCTTTTCGGATTGGAAATTTTCTGACATTTTATGTTTGTTTCGTTTACTCATTCCAATTTAATTTACATTGACACCCGATATGCAACAAAGATTGTGCCACGGCGCATGGCGGTGACACAGTGGCACATTAAAAAATCATAAACTCATTTCATGGAATCGGCACCGAAACAGAAAGGAAGTATAGAGCCGGTTCCTCCCTCTATAAGCATAGTGCCTTCGGTTCCGTAAAACAAAAACCGGATTGGGCGTCCTCCGCGTTGTTCCGTCTCGGCCAGCACCTGACGGCATGCACCGCAAGGTGTGATGGGCTGAGCGGTAAAGCCATTGTCATTGCGTGCCGCTATGGCCAATGCTGTGACTGCCTTTCCGGGGTGTGCGTGGCCCGCTGCGAACAGGGCTGTCCTTTCGGCGCAGAGCCCTGACGGGTATGCGGCATTCTCCTGATTGCTTCCGGTAATCACAGTCCCGTCATCAAGCAGCACCGCTGCACCAACCTTGAATCCCGAATACGGTGACCAACTTCCCGAGGTTGCCTCCATTGCGGCGTTAACCAGCATCAGGTCATCGCCTTCAAGCTCATCCTTACCCAGGATTTCCCATTCTATTGACCGGCTTAGTCTTTTCATAATCCACATTCAATTATCCGACCGCTAAGTTACTCATTTTTCAGCATATTTCACTAACTTCGCGTAACCCACCGCATGATGATGAAAATACTTCCTTCCGTAGCCATTTCACTGGGGTTGCTGCTGGTCTCCTGCTCCGTCCCCAAACAGACTGTTGTCACCAGCTCCCAGACATCAAAGGATGCATATTCTGATTATATCTCCCGATATGCCGGCATGGCAGTAGAACAGATGAAACAGTACGGAATACCTGCCAGCATAACCCTTGCCCAGGGGCTCCTGGAATCTGACGCGGGCAGGAGCTCCCTTGCCACAAAGTGCAACAACCATTTCGGTATCAAGTGTCACAGTGACTGGACCGGCCGCAGGATTTATCACGATGACGATGCCCGCCAGGAGTGTTTCCGCTGTTATTCCAATGCTGACGAATCGTTCCGTGACCACTCCCTCTTTCTTGTGAACGGTTCGCGCTACAAGTCATTGTTCAAACTCGGCCCCACAGACTATAAGGGGTGGGCCAGAGGACTGAAGGCGGCAGGTTATGCTACCAGTCCGACTTATGCCGACAAGCTTATAGAACTTATAGAGCGTTACGGGTTGGACAGTTATGACAGCGGCAGCGGAGTCCGTCTTAAACCCGGACAGCTTCCTCACCAGCCTCTTCTTGTAAACGGACAGCGTTGCGTCCGTCTCCGTGAAGGTGAGACCCTTAAGGATATAGCCCGCGAGTACGGGATGCAGTTAAGCCTGCTGCGCCGTTTCAATGAGGTGGACCGTAAGTTTGTGCCGCCTTCAGGAACAAACGTCTATCTGGAAAGAAAAAAGTCCCGTGCTGACCGTGAGCACAGGACCTATGTCGTCAGGAAGGGTGACAGCCTCTGGTCAATCTCCCAGCAGTTCGGGGTCAGGATGAAGCCTTTGGCCAATCGCAATAAGCTGTCCGATGAAAACCCTCTGACCGTGGGGATGACACTTCTCCTAAGGTGACTATTCCATGTTCTGGGTAGCTTTCGCTATCGCCTTCTCCAGATCGGCACGGCTCATGGTGCCGTCCAGACAGATAAAAGTGAATGCGTCATACTCAGATGCTGTCATTATGAACTGGGTTACCGTCTTTTCGTTTCCGGAAGTATAGATCCTGACCACTTCACCCTTATCCTTTATCTCCATCAGCAAATCAAAATCATACTTGTTGATGAATTTGTTGACGTCCGATATTATCTCCTTGCAAAGATCCGGGTCCTCGCAGTCCAGCAGGTACATTGAGTTCAGGTTCTTGATTATCGAGCCAAGATTCATTGAGTTCCCGTCACTCAGCTGCATGTTCGGAACCTTGCCCATCAGTTTGAACATGGATGATGAGATATACACTGCACTTACCTCCTCATTGTCGGAGTACTTGTTGTAAATTCCTTTGCCGTCCTGAGCCCAGGTTCCGGCAGTGAGCAGTAACATTGCTGCCACAAATGCTGCTATTCTTTTCATTTTAGTGCGTTTATCGTTTTGTCAATTACCGGTTCCACTGCTTCTGCAATATCCAGTCCGGTGTTCATTTTCTCTGATATGAATCCGAATACCTGCTCCATCTGGGCGTAAGCCATCGCAGGGTCGTTGAACGTATCCTTGGGGGTGGTAATGGAATCCTGGAAAGAAAGGCGTATTCCAATGGTTATTATTGCTACAGCGGCTGCAGGGTAGGATATGATCCTGAGTGCTTTCCTGTACCTTCTGTGGCTGTCCGATGCGGAATAATCCAGTCCTTTTTCTTCGTTGGATGACATCTCCAGGGCACGTGCGGTTACGGTTATGTCGTGCCTGAGTCTGGCCGGAACCTTGATGCTCTCATCGGACGCTATCTGTTCCAGGTCTTTGATGCTCAGTTTTTCAATATCTTCCAATCTCTTCATATCTGGTTTCTTAATGACTTGCGGGCGTTGCTCAGGAGCACCCTCAAAGTCAGGTTCGACATTCCTGTTCTCTTTTCAATCTCGTCGTATGACATCTCCTCAAGCACATACATCTTCATCACGTCACGTTGACGGGCGGGAAGCCGTTCTATTGCGGCCAGAACCCTTTCCAGTTTTTCACGGGCGTCATAGTCCTCATCCGTAAGTCTTGATTCGGATATGTCGGGTCCGGGTTCAATGCTCTGCACCTTCTGTTCCCTGCGGAGCTTGTCAATGCAGAGGTTCTTCATCAGTGTGGTGCAGTATGCCTTCAGGTTCAGGACCGTGTCCAGTTGCTCACGGCTGTTCCATAGTTTGATGAACAGGTCCTGCACTGCATCCTCAGCGTCCGGCTCAGATTCAAGAATATAGTATGCCACCCTGTAGAGACCGTCGCTCAAAGATTTGAAAGCTTCTGTAAGGACTTCTGGTGTCATCTGTATTCCTGACTGTTTCCGCCAATAAGACGCAATAACCCGTAAAGTGTTAATCGTTGCGGTAAAAAAAATATGAAAAAGTGTTGTCCGGAGGATTTCCTCCGGATTGGTGAATCAGAGAATCTCGTGTTCTTCCTTCATGTCAATCTCGTTCCCCTTCATGTCCAGGAACCTGTATGACAGGAACGGTAAGTTCTGGTCCGGCAGCAGGTTCAGTCCGAAACCATGGCGGAACTGCCATTTCAGTTTCAGGGAGAACAGGCCTTTTGTCAGATATGCATAGACATAGGGATGAACGAACAGCGTGAAATTGGTCATCTTCATCTGTTTCCTCAGGCAGTCAATCTTGCTTTCCAACTGATCGGTGAACAGGATGGAAGGCCTTATGGTTCCGGTACCGAAACATGTTGGGCATGTCTCGTCCACGGGTACGTCCATGACGGGGCGCACCCTCTGGCGTGTTATCTGCATCAGACCGAATTTGCTCAGAGGCAGGATGTTGTGCTTGGCGCGGTCGCGTTCCATATTCTGGCACATCCTTTCGTAAAGTTTCTGCCTGTCTTCGGCTAATGCCATGTCAATGAAATCCACCACGATGATACCACCCATATCACGCAGTCTCAACTGGCGGGCCAGTTCGTCGGCAGCCCCCAGGTTGACCTCCAGCGCGTTCTCTTCCTGGGTTCCGGCCTTTACGCGGTGTCCGCTGTTCACATCCACTACGTGGAGGGCTTCGGTGTGCTCAATGATAAGGTAAGCTCCGCTTTTGTACGATACGATACGGCCGAATGATGACTTGATCTGCTTGGTGATGGCAAAATTGTCGAATATAGGCAATTCCCCTTTATACAGTTTTACTATCCTGGTCTTCTCCGGGTCTATCAGGGAGACGTAGTCGCGTATCTCCTGATATGTCTTCTCGTCATTGACATGTATCGATTCATATGACGAGTTCAGCATGTCGCGCAGTATTGCTATGGTGCGGCTTGTCTCCTCAAAGATGAGGGCCGGAGCTTTCTCCGCTTTCTGCGCTCTTGTCAGGCAGTCTTCCCAACGCTGGTATAATATCGAGAGCTCGTTGTCCAGTTCGGCCACGCGTTTGCCTTCGGCCACGGTGCGTACAATTACACCGCAGTTCTTGGGCTTGATGCTGTGGATCAGCTGCTTGAGTCTTGCACGCTCCTCGTTGGACTTGATCTTTGATGATACCGATACCTTGTCACTGAAAGGGATCAGTACCAGGAAACGTCCTGCAAATGATATCTCTCCGGTCAGTCTCGGACCTTTGGTCGATATGGGCTCCTTGGTTACCTGGACTACAATCTCGTCACCCTGCTCAAGGGCAGTGCTGATGTTGCCTGATTTCTCGTCAAACTGCACAGGCTGCGCTTTGCTGAAAGGGGCAAGTTTCTTTCGGTTTGCGCGAACCTGTTTGATGTATTTCTTCAGCGATGCGAACTGCGGCCCCAGGTCCTGGTAGTGCAGAAAAGCCTCCTTATCCGAACCGACGTCGACAAAACACGCGTTGAGTCCGGGCATAAGTTTCTTGACGCGGCCCAGATACAGGTTCCCGACAGCAAAAGTAACCTCCTGGGCATCTTTCTGGTATTCAACCAGATTGTGGTCTTCGGTGATGGCTATCTGTATGCTGTCCGGCTGGACGTTTATAGTCAGTTCGCTTGTCATCGGGTAGAGTTGATAGTGTGTTTGATAAAGCAAAGAACAAACCTGACGAAATAATACTCACGGCAAGTTTGTTCTTTGAAAGTTTTGTCAGAGGAAGAGCCTTATTTGCTCTTATGTCTGTTCTTTCTCAGTCTTTTTTTACGCTTGTGCGTAGACATCTTATGTCTCTTTTTCTTTTTACCGCTTGGCATAATCGTGATTATTTTATGTTAACTATTACTTTCTGACAGCCTGAGCGAAAGTCTTTGCCGGCTTGAAGGCGGGAATCTTATGCTCGGGAACAGTGATTGTGGTGTTCTTAAGGATGTCGCGGGCTGCCTTTGCTGCTCTTTTCTTGGTGATGAAACTGCCGAAACCTCTCAGATAAACGTTCTCATCGTTTTCAAGTGATTCCTTAACAACCTCCATGAAACCTTCAACACATGCCAAAACGTCGGTCTTGTCAATACCTGTCTTTTTGGCAATCTCACTAACAACTTCTGCTTTAGTCATATTCTCAATTGTTTAAGTCTTAAATGTCGCTTTTTGATTTCGAGTTGCAAATGTAGTTCTTTTTTGGTGATATGTAAAACATTTCCTTTGTTTTTGTTCTAAAAAATGTGTAATTGCCCGGTGTCGTGCCCGATAGCAACCTGCAGACAAAAAAATACCGTGTTTATCTTGGAAACGTCTCTGCCAGTAATTATATTTGCTGCTGAAATTTTTAATACCTATTTAATTATGTCAGTCAACAAAGTTATTTTACTTGGAAATGTGGGTAAGGATCCGGATGTGAGATATCTGGACAACCATGTTTGTGTAGCTAACCTTACCCTGGCCACGACAGAACGTGGCTATACGGCTCAGAACGGTACCCAGGTGCCGGACCGCACAGAGTGGCATAACCTCGTCTTCTGGAGGGGGTTGGCCGAGACCGTTGAGAAATACGTTCATAAGGGTGACAAACTCTATGTCGAGGGCAACATCCGCAGTCGCAGCTATGATGATCAGAACGGCATGAAACGTTACGTTACTGAGATTTACGTGGACTCAATGGAGATGCTTTCATCAAGGCAGAACAGACCGGAACAGCCGCAGGCTCCCGTCTCAGCTCCTGCCCAACCGGAATCCGGAAGGTCCGATATTCCGTTCTGAACTTAAAGACGCCGCGTTATAGAAACCGCTCTTTTGATAATCGCATCCGCTCCGGCTCAGTGGGCCGTCGGTTGGAATGCTCCTACAGTGGGGTCAGTCATCGCTATGGTGACGGCCCTTCTTCTTTTGGTCCTTTCCGGGTTTGTTTCGGCCTCGGAGACGTCGTTCTTTTCACTCTCTCCCGATGAAGTAAAGCGTATATCGGATTCAGACTCCCCGAGAGAGCGGCGCACGGCTTCGCTGCTTTCTGATTCCGAGCGGCTTCTGGCCACTATCCTGACGGCAAACAATCTTGTCAATGTGGCCATAATACTTCTGCTGGACCTGGCTTTTTCCCAGATGTTCGTATTCGGCGCTGAATGGGTGGAGTTCCTGGTGATGACGGTGATTCTTACTTTTGTGCTGCTTCTTTTCGGCGAGATAATCCCCAAACTCTATTCTGCCCACAATTCACTTTCGTTCAGTCTCAGGGCTACGCCGTTGCTCTCTGTGTTGACAGTCCTGCTTCGTCCCGTATCGTCTCTTCTGATGCGCTCCAAGGTCCTTTCGGATCATGTCCAATCCAAGAAAAATTTTAACATATCGGTGGATCAGCTTGAGCAGGCTCTCGAGCTTACTGATTCGGAGGATATCCAGAATGAGCAGCAACTTCTTGAGGGTGTTATCAGGTTCGGTGATGAAACGGTCGTGGATATCATGACATCCCGTATCGATATGATTATGCTTGATATCCGGGCGGGTTACGGCGATGTGATGAAATGTATAAAGGAGAACTTCTATTCACGTGTTCCGGTATATTCCGGGACCTCAGATAATATTAAGGGAATTCTTTACATTAAGGACCTTCTTCCGTATTTGGAGAAGGGCAACGGTTTCCGCTGGCAATCACTCATCCGTCCGGCTTTTTTCGTTCCCGAAACGCGCAAGATTGACGATCTCCTTCATGACTTCCAGACCGGCCGTATCCATATGGCCATAGTCGTCGATGAGTTCGGTGGTACTTCGGGACTGGTAACCCTTGAAGATGTCATAGAGGAGATTCTCGGCGAAATAAACGATGAGTTTGATGACGATTCGGTAAGTTACCGCAAGACCGGTCCAGATACGTACGTGTTTGAAGGCAAGACCCTGCTGTCGGATTTCTTCCGGATCGTAGGGCTTGACGAGGATGACTATTCCGCATTCGTGGGCGAGGCCGACACCCTTGCCGGTTTCCTTCTGGAGCTCAAGGGTGATTTCCCCAAGAAAGATGAGGAACTGGTATGCAAAGACCTTGTTTTTAAGGTTATGGAGAAGAAGGAACGCCGTCTTTCGGGAATCCGCGTGACTGTACGCGGCAAAGATTCTGGCGAACCTTCCGAAGACTGACACTCTGCCGGTAGTAAAAAAAGTCCCGGTACATACGCGCGTGTGTACATTTAATTAGTATCTTTGCCTTTAATTATCTGTTTTGCCTTAAACAACAAAACCTATACATTTATGAAAATTAACAGGAGAGCACTGGTGTTGGGCGGCATAATAGCTGCACTATGCCTCGGTTCATGCATCCAAAGGACTGATGAGCTTGACCTCAACAAAGAGATCAGTCTGGATATGCAGATTGGCCCGGGTGGTTTGACCATTCCTCTGGGTAGCCTTGATACCTTATATCTGGATTCGCTCATCAAACTGGATGGTGATGACTCCATGCTTGATACGCTAGACAACGGATTGTATGGCATCAGTATGGACGGCGACATCGATAAGGTTAGTGTCGATATCAGTGATGTCACTATCAATATTCCTAAGCCTGACATTGATGAGATAACAGCCAGTTTTGACCAGACTGATGTGGATGACATCACGATCGCGGAGAAGTCCCAAAGTACTACCATACAGATATCATCGGTAGACCTCTCTTCCATCAATGACCAGCTTCCTACACCCGTCAGCAGTTTCCGTACAGAGCCGATAGCTGTTCCGGTGGTTTCCGGAATCAAGATAAGGAATCCTCTGACAAACCAGGATTTCATTGAACTGGTAGTCCCGGACCAGAGTGTGGATATCAAGTTCAACTACACGCTCCCTGAAGATGTGGAGAGCGTCAACCGGATTATCTTCGGTCAGGAAAATTCGGACAAAGGGCAGATAATCAATCTTAACGTTGACTTGAGCGGCGTGTTTGCCATATCAGATTCTCCTGATCTGGTCCTTCAGACACTTGAGATTTCATTCCCGGATAATTTTTATCTTTCCAAGAACAATACCCTGGACAATTATCTCAAGGACGGAGTCATAAGTATAGACGGATCCAAGTTAAGCATTACCAATGCCAAGGTCAGGAATGAAGCCTTTACTACAGACTATATAATGCCCGTATCGTTCGTGGTGGATTCTGCGGACTTTAAGGATTATATCGTAGAGGAAGAAGGCAAACTGAAAATCAAGTATGAGGAGAGTATCGGATACAAACTTGCACTCCGCATATCCGGAACATCTACTGCAAACGGTACAAAACAGCTTTACGTTGATGTCTCCATGAATGACAAGCTCCTAATGAAGGATTTCTCGGTTGATACCAAGTCCAAGGAACTGAGTCTTCCTTCCGGTCAGGTGGCGTCAACATATGAGGTTACGGGTCTTGATAACCTTTCCAAGGTCAATTATATAGAGTTCAAGGAGGCTCAGAGTATCCTGAACCTTTCTCTCTCGGATTTTGACATAGATCCTTTCGCTTTTGATGAAAGCAGTGCCATCCGGATCCAGTTCCCGCTCGGCTTTGAGTTTGTCAGGAACACTGACGGCAAGGTTTATGTCGGAGATGACGTCGTGGGTGTTTGGGTAGAGAACAGCAATATGCTTGATATACTGCCGGGACAGGCCAAAGGCAAGACAATACAACTCCATGTAGGAAGGCTTACCATTCTCCAGAGTGTTGATGAGGTCAAGAAATCCATTGAGCTCAACAACGATGTCAGCTATAGCGGTAACATAAGGATAGCAGCCAGGAAGAATCTGGACAAGACTGCCCTTGATGCCCTTACCGACAAGCAGATCAACTTCAGTGTCTGGGGCTCGTTGCTGGTCAACAACGCCAATGTAGAGACAGCCAGGATTGAGACGGAATTTGAAGAGACCACCGCTATCTCAATTGATGAGGAGATAGACGAAGCCCTTGTACAGCTCAACAGCATCAACCTCACACAGCCGGCCGGTGCATCCCTGCAGCTCAAGTTCAAAGGTATACCGGAGACGGTATCCAAGATGACCATGTCCAATCTCACTCTGGTATTCCCCGATTTCCTTCTCATAAGCTATGTCGGAAATGACCATCGTATCAGTGTGAATGGAGATACTCTTCTCATCAACGGTGACCTGTACAAGGAGGAGTTGACAGACAACGGTGACGGATTCCAACTGAGCGGACTGCAGATTACAGGCATGGAGTTCAAGGATCCCCTGGTTGTGGTGGACAGCCGCATCAAGCTAGAGGACAGTGTCGTGATATCCGGATCCGTAATCGTGGGTAACCAGCTCATCAACAGTGAGGACATGAAGGACATCAGGGTTACTCCTGTAGTGGATTTTGATCCCATTCAAGTCAAGTCGGTCATCGGTAAGGTCAATCCCAAGATTGATGATGTGCATGAGGAGGTGGATATAGACCTGGGCGATGATATGGATTTCTTCCGGAATGAAGACAACCGCCTTATGTTGAGTGATCCTCAGATAACCATCAGCATCAACAGTACGGTTACTGTTCCTATCAACCTGGACCTCTCGCTGTCATCAAAAGACTCCAAGGGTAACTTCATTGCTCAGGATATAAAACCGGACAATGGCACCATAAGGCTTGAAAAATGTGACATTGAGGCCGAAAGCCGCAATACTACCATAATCATTTACAAGAATGACCGGGTCGTTCCCCAGTCCGATGATACGCTGTTTGTCCGTATGAGCAATCTGCCGGACCTCATGTCATCCATGCCTGACAAGATACTCTTTGACCTCAAGGCCGGAATTGACCAGTCGGAGCAGCACTACATCGACCTGACCCGTGAACTTTCAGTAACAGGCAGTTATAAGGTATCCATACCTCTGTCATTTGACAGCCTGTATATAGAATACTCGGATACCATCAATGACCTGGCAGAGAGCCTTGAGGATATAGCCGATAAGATTGAGGCCACCAGGCTGCATCTTATGGCGGATATAGAGAGCACAATACCTCTGGGCGTGACGCTCAAGGCCAAGGCTCTGGACAAGAATCAGAATGAGATCAGGGACATTAAGATCGCATCGTGCGTAATCGCTCCCGGAAACGATAACATAACCAGGTCCACCATGACTCTTGATGTGGATGTGCAGAAGGGTGCCCTTACCAAACTTGAGTCAATCGTGTTTACGGCCGAATGCCAGTCCGGTGACGGAAGCGCCAGCATACAGAAAGGACAGTGGCTCTGGATAAAGAAGATGCGTTTACAGTTGCCTGAGGGTCTTAAGGTTGACCTTACAGATATGGATAAAGATAAGAAATAACCCTCAAACAGTGATACAGTTATGAAAAAGCATTTTGTAAGAGAATCAGTCATGGCAGCATCGATGCTGCTGCTCACTGTCGCTGTCTCGGCACAGAGCTCCAGCTCAGGTTATTTCCTGGAGGGTTTCAATCAGCGTTATCAGTTGAACCCCGCATTTACTCCAGAGCGTAATGTCTTCATTGCAATCCCCGCCTTGAGCAACATCCAGGTGGATATGCAGGGTTCGGTAGGCCTTGCCAATTTCCTGTATGAATCCACATCCAAGCCCGGAATGCTTACCACATTCATGAGCCCGGACATAGATGCCAAGACATTCCTTGACGCCATGCCAAAGGCGGCTCAGTTCAATGTGGGACTCAATATGGATATCCTGGCTTTGGGTATCGGCGGAAAGAACGGCTTTACCACTTTCAACCTCAAACTCAGGAACAGTGAGCAGGTCAGCCTTCCCAAGGAGTTGTTCGGATTCATGAAAGCCAGCCTTGCCGAAGGTGACTATCTCATAGAGAACACCAACATCAACTCCATCACCTATATGGAGACATCGTTGACACACTCCCATAAGATAGGCGATAATCTTACCATCGGTCTTGGTCTCAAGTTTCTTGAGGGTTTGGCCTATGCCGATGTCACCATCGATGAGATTGATGCCAGACTTCATGGCGATGAGTGGCTGGTCAAGTCAAACGGTACACTCAAGGGGTCGATACCTGCAGCAGAATATAAACTGGATCCGGAGACCCAGACCTTTGACGGAATAGATGTTCAGGATGAGATCAATGCCGGCATCATTCCCAGTAGCTACGGATTGGCCGTTGACCTTGGAGCCGAATATGATTTCAAGGACCTTGTAGAGGGTCTCAAGGTCTCTGCCGCCATCACTGACATAGGTTTCATCAACTGGTCAAACATGAATACGTTTGCCACCAATAACAACGAGTATGTAAGGTTTGAGGGCTTCAACAACTATGACATCAACGGAGACAACAGTGATGAGACCATGGATCAGATAACCGATGATTTCAATGATATGGTCAAACTATATCAGACCGGCAAGGTCAACGGCAAGGAGAAGGTCATGCTCAACACCACGTTCAGACTTGGTGCCGAGTATACACTGCCTTTCGTGGATTGGATTTCATTCGGAGAGTTGTTTACATGCCGTACAGGTCTCTGGCCTTATGTGGAGTCACGCACATCAATCTGCCTCTCACCCTGTGAATGGTTTGATATGTCCGGAAACACTACTTTTTCCACTATGGGCTCTTCGATGGGACTGTTGTTCAATCTGCATCCGGGAGGCGTCAATTTCTTCCTGGCTGTCGATAAGCTTAAGGCGGAGTTGAACCCGCAGTTTGTTCCTCTGCATGATTTCGGACTCAACTTCAGTCTGGGTCTTAACCTTGCATTCGGACAGAAACGTTATAACAATTGATGAATCATATATCAGTCTTTGAGTTAATCCTCAAGGGCATGGCTATAGGTTTTCTGGCAGCAGCCCCGACGGGACCGTCGGGGGTGCTTGTCATTCAGAGAACACTCAACAAGGGTCGCTGGAAGGGATTCCTTACCGGCCTTGGAGTGAGTATAAGTGATGCCTTCTACATAATGCTTACCATGATGTGCCTGTCGCTGGTTCTGGGTTATCTTGAGAATCCGACAGTGGCCACAGTGGTCAAACTGGCAGGTTGCGGCCTGCTTCTGGTGTTCGGCATTACAACCGTAAGGAACAATCCCCTTGCTGCCTCAAAAGAGGTTAAGGTCAAGAAAGATTCCCTGTGGCAGATAATGGTCACGGGTTTTGCAGTGGCCATAGTAAATCCTCTGGTGGTCTTTTTCTACATGGGGCTGTTTGCGTTCTTTTCCCTGCCGGTTGATGATTTCAGCACCGGTCTCAAGATGCAGACATACCTGTTTGTAATTCTGGGTGATTTTTGCTGGTGGCTTACCCTGTCCTCACTCATCAACAGGTTGCGCAACCGTTTTGATCTCCGTGGCCTGTGGATGATAAACAGGATACTGGGTTCCATATTGATAGTGGCCGCATTGGCATGGTGTACTACTATTTTATTGAATTTGTAGGATGTTTGTTCAGAAAGAACTGAGAGATAAGAATATTGCCGAATATCTGCTTTACATGTGGCAGGTTGAGGATATGATACGCGCCGCAGGGCTGGACAGTGACCGGCTTTATGATGTTGTCATAAAGTCCAGCGGCCGCAGCGATGATGAGTGCCGTGACTGGAAACGATGGTATGATGACCTGATAGAGATGATGCGTACCGAAGGCAAGAAAGAGAGCGGTCATCTGCAGATTAATGAGAACGTTCTCATTATGTTGGAGGATTTGCACCAGCGCCTTCTGGATTCAGATAAACAGCCTGAGTACAGGGATTTGTACTATAAGGCACTGCCGTTCATCGTAGAGTTCCGTGCCAGGAACCACAGCACAGGAAATGCAGAATTGCGTGACTGTTTCAACATGCTGTACGGTGTATGGCTGCTCAAGGTTCAGGGCAAGCCCGTCAGTGCAGGGACAGAGCAGGCGGTAAAGGCTGTGTCGGCCTTCATCGCAAAGCTGGCTCAGCTTTACCGTGAGGAAAGGCAAGGCACATTGGTTTCAGATTAAGTTATGGAAGAGATAGAGAGAAGACGTACGTTTGCGATTGTATCGCACCCCGATGCCGGTAAGACAACCCTTACCGAGAAGTTCCTGCTGTTCGGCGGCCAGATTCAGGTGGCCGGAGCGGTCAAGTCCAACAAGATCCGCAAGACCGCCACATCAGACTGGATGGATATTGAGAAACAGCGTGGAATATCAGTGACCACATCGGTCATGGAGTTTGATTATGAAGGTTACAAGATAAACATTCTGGATACCCCAGGTCACCAGGATTTTGCCGAGGATACGTTCCGTACGCTGACTGCTGTTGACAGTGTCATCATAGTGATAGACAGCGCCAAGGGCGTAGAGCTGCAGACCCGCCGTCTGATGGAGGTTTGCCGTATGCGCAAGACTCCGGTAATTGTCTTTGTAAACAAGTTGGACCGTGAGGGTAATGACCCGTTTGATCTGCTTGACGAGTTGGAGGAGGAGTTGCAGATTCACGTGCGCCCCTTAAGCTGGCCTATAGAGAAAGGCGCCCGTTTCAAAGGCGTTTACAATATATATGAGCAGAAACTGGACCTGTTTACACCCGATAAGCAGAAGGTTACGGAAAAGGTACAGGTTGATATCAACAGTTCCGACCTGGAGGCAAGGGTTGGAGAGCGTGAGGCACAGAAACTGCGCTCAGATCTGGAACTCATTGACGGAGTGTATGAGCCGTTTGACCGCAGCCAGTACCTGAGTGGAGAGCTTGCTCCGGTATTCTTCGGTTCCGCGTTGAACAACTTCGGTGTGCAGGAGCTGCTCAACTGCTTTGTTCAGATAGCGCCCAGTCCGCGTCCCACGCAGGCCCTGGAGCGTATGGTCGATCCCGAGGACAGCAAGTTCACCGGATTCATATTCAAGATAACCGCCAATATCGATCCCAACCACCGTTCATCGGTGGCGTTCTGCAAGGTCTGCTCGGGTAAGTTCCAGCGTAACGAGCCCTACTACCACGTTCGTCTGGACAAGACCTTCCGTTTCTCGTCGCCAACCCAGTTCATGGCGCAGCGCAAGAGCACCATCGATGAGGCCTGGCCCGGCGATATAATCGGACTTCCGGATACCGGAAACTTCAAGATAGGCGATACTCTCACACAGGGAGAGAAACTTCATTTCAAGGGTCTGCCCAGCTTCTCGCCCGAGATGTTCAAGTACATTGAGAACGCCGATCCCATGCGCGCCAAGCAATTGGCCAAGGGTATTGACCAGCTTATGGGTGAGGGCGTGGCCCAGATGTTCATCAACCAGTTCAACGGCCGTAAGCTTATCGGCACTGTGGGTCAGCTTCAGTTTGAGGTCATACAGTACCGCCTGGAGCATGAGTACAATGCTCTGTGCCGTTGGGAGCCTGCCAGCCTCTACAAGGCATGCTGGATAGAGAGTGACGATGAGGCAGAGCTGGAGGCGTTCAAGAAGCGCAAGTACCAGTTCATGGCTACCGATATGGAGGGCCGTGACGTCTTCCTGGCCGACAGCGGCTATGTGCTGCAGATGGCACAGATAGATTTCAAGCATATCAAGTTCCACTTTACAAGTGAGTTCTAGATGAAAGAGTATAATGAGGATGTAAAGAAAGCCGTTGAGGTGATGCGTGCAGGCGGAATAATCCTGTATCCCACCGATACCATCTGGGGGATAGGGTGTGATGCCTCAAATTCCGCCGCCGTGCGCCGCATCTTTGAGCTCAAGCGCCGCAGTGACAGCAAGTCCATGCTCTCACTCATAGACTCCGATGCCAAGCTTGGATATTACGTTCCGGACATACCGGATGTAGCGTATGACCTTATGGACCTGTCGGAGAAGCCCCTTACCATTATCTATGACAATGTACGGCATCTGGCCCCGGAGCTGGTGGCAGATGACGGCAGTGCTGGCATCAGGATCACCCGTGAGGAGTTCTCACGTGAGCTGTGCCGCCGTATGGGTGGGGCGGTGGTCTCCACATCGGCCAATATCAGCGGGCAGCCTTCACCTGCCAACTACAGTGAGATATCCTTAGAGATAAGGAACGGAGTGGATTATATTGTAGAATACCGCCGTGACGAACAGACTCGTGCTACCGCATCCGGTATCATAAAACTGGGCAGCGGCGGACTGGTAAAAGTTATTAGGGAATGAATGACAGAACAGATGAGATAGAGCGTCAGACCGAATCTTTGCTCAATAAGTTCAACCTGTGGCGCAAGGACCACATCAGCGAGCGTCAGTTCATATTGCTGCTCAGTCTGGTTGTGGGCGTCTTCACCGCTTTTGCAGCCATATTGCTTAAGTATCTCATATCACTCATTCACGGTACCATCTATGGTAATCTGGTCATGAGTGAGGAGAACTACAGCCTGCTTATCTATCCCGTGATAGGTATCCTGCTGTCAGGGCTGTTCATACGCTATATAGTGCGTGATGACATAGGCCACGGCGTGACCAAGATACTGTATGCGCTCTCCAAGAAGAACGGCCGCATCAAACCGCATAACATGTTCTCATCGGTCATAGCCAGTGCCATAACTATCGGAATGGGCGGATCGGTCGGTGCCGAGTCACCTATCGTGCTCACCGGCTCTGCTATCGGCTCCAACATAGGCCGAATGTTCAAGATGGAGCACCGCACACTGATGCTGCTTGTGGGCTGCGGCTCGGCAGGTGCCATCGCAGGAATCTTCAAGGCTCCAATCGCAGGCCTTGTGTTTGTCCTTGAGGTGCTGATGTTTGACCTGAGCATGGGTTCTCTGTTACCTTTGCTGGTGTCCTCTGTTACGGCGGCTACCATATCGTATGTATTTACCGGAACAGACTCCATGTTCCATTTCGTGTCCGAACACGGGTTTGACCTGTCGCGCATACCGCACGCCCTGCTGCTGGGAATTACCTGCGGATTGGTGTCGCTCTATTTTTCCCAGACCATGCACTGGTTTGAGACTTGGTTCAAGAGGTTTTCCAACCCATGGATTAAGTTTGTCATCGGTGCAGCGGTGCTGAGCGTTCTTATTTTCCTGTTCCCCAGTCTTTTTGGTGAAGGCTATGATACCATAGGTATGCTGCTCAATGCAGGTGAGAATCCGGAGAAAGTGATGGAGGGCTCCCTCTTCTATGGAGGTAACATAGTGCTCTATCTGAGCCTGGTGGTGCTCACCAAGGTATTTGCTTCGACAGCCACCAATGCCGGAGGCGGTTGCGGCGGTATATTCGCACCCAGTCTGTTCCTTGGCTGTATAACCGGTTTTATATACGGTACCGTTATTGACCGTCTGTCACCTGGTGCAGGTATCTCCGTGCAGAACTTTGCCCTGCTAGGCATGGCAGGACTGATGTCCGGTGTCATGTTCGCTCCGCTAACCGGAGTCTTCCTGATAGCCGAACTCACCGGCGGCTACTCCATGTTTCTGCCGCTTATGATGGTATCGGTCATGTCATATCTCACCATCAAACTCTTCCAGTCGCACTCCATCTACTCCATGCGTCTGGCTCAGAAGGGAGAGCTCATGACCCACCACAAGGACCAGTCGGTACTGCTTCTCATGAGCATGGACAATATCATAGAGACGGAGTTCCTCAAGGTACGTCCAGATATGGACCTGGGGCAGCTGGTCAATGTGATAGCACGTTCCAAACGAAACCTCTTCCCCGTGGTCGATGACAATGGCTTCCTGGTGGGAGTGGTCAATATGGAGAGTATCCGCAACATCATGTTCCGTCAGGAACTCTACCACCGTTTCAATGTCCAGAGGCTCATGGAACTGCCGCCTGCCCGCCTGTCGGTCAAGGACCCTATGGATACCGTAATGAAAAAGTTTGATGAGACCGGGGCCTGGAACCTGCCAGTAGAGGATGAGGAGGGCCGTTACGTAGGTTTCGTCTCCAAATCCAAAATATTCAATTCGTACCGGAATGTCTTACTTGAACTTTCTGAGGAGTGACCGTAAAAAGGAGAATATCCCCAACCTGTTCGATATAATACCAAACATGGAAAAGAGAGATATGAGGATAGTGTTCATGGGAACCCCGGAGTTTGCAGAGCATATACTGCGCCGTCTCGTGGATGACCATTATAATATAATAGGTGTTGTAACCATGCCCGACAAGCCAATGGGTCGTCATGGAAGCGTACTTCAGGCCAGTCCCGTCAAAAAATACGCCGTAGAGCAGGGGATACCCGTCCTGCAACCCGAAAGACTGAAGGATCCGCTTTTTGTAGAACAGCTCCGAGCCCTCAAGGCCGACCTCCAGATAGTGGTGGCCTTCCGCATGCTGCCCGAGGTGGTCTGGAGCATGCCCCCTCTGGGAACCTTCAACCTTCACGCCTCCCTTCTGCCACAATACCGCGGTGCCGCCCCCATAAACTGGGCCATAATCAACGGCGATAAGGAGACGGGTGTAACCACCTTCTTCCTCAAACACGAGATAGATACCGGCGATATAATCCACCAGGAGCGCATCCCCATACAGCCCACCGATAACGTGGGCACACTGCATGACAAACTTATGGAGTTGGGTGCAGACCTTACCGTCAGGACCCTTGATGATATCCTGGCCGGAAATGTAAGACCCATACCGCAGTCTAATATTCCGGCCGATGAACTCCGTCCGGCCCCCAAGATCTTTAAGGAGACCTGCCGCATAGACTGGAATCAGCCCACCGCCCGCGTAAACGATTTCATCCGCGGCCTCTCCCCATACCCCGCAGCCTGGACCGTCCTCCGCTCAGCCGACGGAACAGAGCAGGACTTCAAGATCTACGCCGCCACTCCTGTAGAAGGAGCCCCCATCCAAAAGCCGGGAACAATAACCTGCGACGGCCGCAAGAACCTGCTGGTATATACATCCGATGGAACCCTCCGCCTCCAGGAAGTCCAGATAGCCGGCAAAAAACGTATGGATATCTGCTCCTTCCTCTGCGGCAATGACCTGACCGCCTGCATCTTCATCTGATCTGCCCATCCCCAAGTGAACGGATTTTCTCCCCTAGCTGAGGCTGTGTACACGTATAGTGGAGCATCAGTGAAGAGGCGTAAGCGTAGCCCCCCCGGAGGATCCCGTTAAGAACGCCGCTTGTTTGAGGCATGTTAGGCCCCATAGGGGACTAAAAATGCCGTGTTCGGCGTTTAGGGTCCGTAGGGGAGGCGGAGTAGCCTCGTAACGTTGTCTCCACTATACGTGTACACAGCCTCAGTAAGGAGAAAAACCCCTCTAAAGTGTTAAAAATGACATTTTGTTTGCTAATTAAGAAATATTCACATTATCTTTGCCGGTGCAATAACACAATTATCAACTAAAACCGAACTGCCTATAGACTGAACTTTACTCCTACAAACCAAGTAAAGAAGAAGTAATGCAGAATTTGATTCAGCTCACCGACGACCAGTTGGTAGCTATGTACTTAAACGGAAACACAAAGGCGTTCGATACCCTTTTATCTCGTTATCAGGACAAGTTGTATTCGTACATCAACTTTGTTGTACGCAATCGCGACCTTGCCGATGACATATTTCAGGATACATTCGTAAAAGCAATAGTAACACTGCAGAAAGGCAGTTACACCAGCACCGGAAAGTTCGGCGCCTGGCTCACCCGTATAGCCCATAACCTCATCATAGACTACTTCCGTCAGGACAAGAATGAGAACACCGTAAGCAACGATGCCCAGGAGTATGACCTGCTCAATGACGCCAGTCTTGCCGAGGCTAACGTAGAGGATACAATGATCAACGAGCAGACCCTGCGTGACGTCCGCCGTCTGGTCGATGCATTGCCCGACAATCAGCGTGAGGTGGTATTCATGCGCTATTATCAGGATCTGAGTTTCAAGGAGATAGCCGATATAACAGGCGTATCCATAAATACCGCATTGGGACGTATGCGTTATGCCCTCATCAACATCCGTAAGATGTCTGTAGACAACGGCATAGCCCTCTCGCTCGCAGTGTAAAATATTTTTTCCTGAATCATATACTAATTCCCGGAGGTCTGCGTTTTATAGGTGAACAAACTAAAGGACGCCTATGGATCAGACCTCTACTACTTCTTCTTATCTTTCTGAAAACCTTATCCGCGCAGCAGTCAGGAACGGCTTCTACGGCCAACCAGCACACGAGACACTTGATTTTATCCGCAATTTCGCGGCTCAGATGTGTTTTGTAGCATAATAATGACTACATTTGTGCAGAATTCATGATGGATTCTGCTATTAAAATGTAACTATGAGCACAATTGTAGCCCCCTCGCTCCTGTCAGCTGATTTCGGTGACTTGCGCAAGGACCTTGAGATGATCAACCGCAGTCAGGCGGACTGGCTCCATCTTGATATCATGGACGGAGTCTTTGTACCCAATATATCGTTCGGTTTCCCGGTGCTGAAATATGTCGCCAAGTACTGCACCAAACCTCTTGATCTTCATCTTATGATAGTTGAACCCGAAAAGTTCATGGATCGTTTCCAGGAACTCGGGGTGACTACGTATAATGTTCATTATGAGGCATGTACTCATCTCAATCGGACCATATTCGAGATAAAGAACCGCGGAATGAAGGCAGCAGTCACCCTCAATCCGTCCACGCCGGTATGCATGCTGACCGATGTTATCCGTGATGTAGACATGGTACTGCTCATGACCGTTAATCCCGGATTCGGAGGCCAGAAGTTCATAGAGCATTCAATCGATAAGGTAAAGGAGTTACGCAGGCTCATAACCCAAACAGGCTCCAATGCTCTGATTGAAGTAGACGGTGGCGTAACCTTTGAGACAGCTCCGCGTTTGGTGGAGGCAGGTGTGGATGTCCTGGTATCGGGCAACACCGTTTTTTCAGCGCCGGATCCGGAGCAGGCTATCATAGATCTTAAGAAACTCTAGGAAAGCAGGTGAGACTCTCGGACTGGCCCTCTTTAAGGCTGGTCATTCCCCTTATCGCAGGGATCATCATATCGGATACCATTGAGAACACCCGGGCACAGGTGCCGGTCTGGTATGTCTTTGCTGTAATAGGATTATTTACAATACTGATACTTATATGTGCAGACAGGAAACCCTCCTTTTCGGGGTTTTTCCTGTCTGTCTCATTTTTTCTGGCAGGTGGTGTCTCCTACCATAGCAGAATGCAGCAGGTCAGGGTGGACTGGCCGGACCGGTATGCGCTCTATAAGGGAATGATAACCTCTTATCCTCTTGAAAGAGAGCGTTCATACCGCCTGGATGTCACCCTTATGGATTCTCTTTACGGCGGTCATAATATCTATTTGTATGTGGTAAAGGACAGTGCGGTCCAAGTGCTTGAACCGGGGCAGATAATAGAGTTTGAGGGAAAAATCAACAAACCGTCCAGTCAGGGGGCTGGTTTTGATTATGAATCGTATCTGCTCAGTCACGGTATATCCGGGACATTGCGGGTAAGGACCAAGGACTGGCGGATAGTACCGGTCCGTTCAGACGGTAACATCCGTACGCGTGCCGTGCGGTTCAGACGCAGCGTAATCCGGAAATACCGTGAATGGGGGCTTGAGGGCAATGCCCTGGCAGTCGTGTCTGCAGTATCGCTGGGTGAGAAAAAAGCTCTGAGCGATCAACTGAGGGAGGTGTATTCCACATCGGGAGTGAGTCATGTGCTGGCAGTCTCGGGACTGCATGTCGGGATAATATGCTGGATGCTGTATGTGCTGCTGCCCGCCTTCTTTTTCCGAAAACTGGAGTGGCTCAGGGAGTTGCTGGTCATGAGCGTATTGTGGATATATGCCATTGCCATCGGGACACCTGTGTCAATAACGCGGACTCTTATCATGTTTTCCATTGTAGCCGTATGCAGGGCAGTAAACAGAGAGAGTTCGGCCCTTAATTCATTGGGAGTGGCCGCGCTTCTGTTGTTGGCCGTTAATCCGTCCATCCTCTTTGACATGAGTTTCCAGCTCTCTTTCAGCGCTGTTTTCTTTATTGTGATTCTCACTCCGTTTTTTCTTGAGATATTTAAACCGGCCAACCCGATAGTCCTGTACCTGTGGAGAGTCTCGTCACTCTCTCTGGCGGCTCAAATAGGCACTGTACCTATAGTCATGTTCCATTTTTCGGGCTTCTCTACCTATGTCCTTCTGGCAAATCTGTTCGTGGTTCCGGCTATGTTTGTTACAGTCCTGCTTTCCATGCTTCTCTGGGTTGCAGGATGGTGGCCCCTATCAAGAGACCTGACCGTTAAAGTCCTGACCTGGATTATTGATGTCCAGACAGATCTGCTTACAAGGGTTTCGGCCCTGCCGTATTCTCATGTTGAACTCTCGCTTTATCACGGCCGGAATATTTTCGTCATCTATGCGGTGGTTATTCTTGTTTATCTGTGGTACAGGGAAAAAAGTACCCATCGTCTGGTTCAGGCATTGGCCTGCATTGCAGCCGGCGGTATTTTGGATATAATCCAAAACTTTGTGGTTTGAATCATATTGAGTACCTTTGCCGAGGTTATGATAGAGAATATGTTTTCCGGCAGTGATTTATCCGAATTCCGTATTTGGATGACATGGGCTGACCGTTATGTCATATTGACCCACATGGGGCCTGACGGTGATGCTGTGGGCTCGTCATTGGCATTGTGCCGATATCTCCGAGGCAAAGGCAAGCAAGCCGTAGTCCTGGTTCCTGATTCTGCTCCCGGTTTCCTCAAATGGCTTCCTGGTGCAGACGATATCAGAGTCTATGCAGATGATCCGGACTCATCGGATGATCTTGTCTACAAGGCCGATGTGCTGTGCTGTCTGGATTTTAACGTGGTGGGGCGCATCGGCAGGATAGCCGCCAGCTTCCTTTATTCCAAAGCCAAGAAATTCCTGCTGGACCATCATCCTTATCCCGGAGCCAACTATGATGTGATTCTTTCACACCCGGAGGCTTCATCTACATCCGAACTCGTTTTCCATCTCATCTGTGCTTTGGGGGATTTTTCTGAGATAGACAAGGAGACAGCCCAATGCATATATACCGGCATAATGACAGATACCGGTGCACTCTCTTATAACAGCAATAACAGTAATCTCTTTAAGGTCATCTCCCATCTTCTTGAGAAAGGGATAGACAAGGATGAAATATACCGTAGGGTATATAACAATTACTCCGAGTCACGTCTGCGCCTTCAGGGATTCGTGCTCAATGAGAAGATGCAGGTCTTCCCGGAACTGTCTACCGCTCTCATCACGCTGAATGACCGGGAACTACGCCGTTTCAGTTATAAGAAAGGAGATACCGAAGGATTCGTCAATATGCCCCTTCAGATTAACGGTGTGCTCATGAGCGCATTCTTCAGGGAGGATGCCGAACAGGGGCTCATCAAACTCTCGTTCCGCTCTACCGGAAATGTCCCGTGTAACCGTTTCAGCAGTGATTTCTTCAATGGAGGCGGTCATGAGAATGCAGCCGGCGGTGAATTCCGGGGCACCCTGCAGGAGGCGGTCGAACGTTTCCGCAAGGGGCTTGACGAATGGTCCCGTTCTCAGGAGGATTGCATTAGACAACTGTTTAAAAAATAATATGAAAAAACTCGTTTATATATTGCCGGTCTTTATAGCCTTGTCGGCCGCATTTGTTTCATGCGATGATGAGGAGACCTATGCCGAACAGAAGAAACATGAGGCGGAACAGATTAACAGGTGGTTGTCGGATAATGATATAGATGTTATTTCAATGTCAGAATTCCTTAAGGACAAAACCACAGACAATCCCGAAACCGGTCCGGATTCCACACGCAATGAGTATGTCCTGTTTTCGGACAACGGAGTATATATGCAGATAGTCAGAAAAGGTGACGGAGATTTTCTGCAGTCAGAGGAGATGAAATTCTACAACGCCCGTTTCGTTGAGAGATATGTGGGTACCGGCGATACCATGACTCATAATCTGTATCAGTCTGAACCCGATGTGTTCTATGTTCAGCGTAACGGCGGAAACTACACAGCCCAATTCAGGAGCGGGATTATGTCTACGGTTTACGGTAATACAGTACCTAATGCATGGATCATGGCGATGCCTTTCATCAGCCCCGGTTACCTGAACGGTAGTTCGTCTGCCAAGATACGCATCATAGCACCTCATAATCAGGGAACCCAGTCCGCAGCGCAGAGCGTATACCCCGCGTTTTATGAAATCATTATAACAAAGCAGAAAAATAACTGAACATCTATGGCAATGGTAAAATCCATCTCCGGAATACGCGGAGAAATCGGAGGTCCTGCCGGAAACGGTCTCACTCCTCTTGATATAGTTAAGTTTGTATCGGCATATGCCACTTGGGTGCGTGAAGGTAATCCTTCGGCCAGCCGTATCGTGGTGGGCCGTGACGCCCGTTTGTCCGGTGAGATGGTCCGTGAGGTCGTTTGCGGTACTCTTCTGGGCATGGGCTTTGACGTGACGGATATAGGTCTGGCCTCAACGCCTACTACAGAACTTGCGGTGACCTGGCTCAAGGCAGATGGAGGCATCATTCTCACTGCCAGTCATAATCCGCGTCATTGGAACGCCCTCAAACTTCTTAATAGCCAGGGAGAGTTCCTCAGTGCAGCCGATGGCAACCGCGTTCTTGAGTTGGCGGATGCCGAGGCATTCACATATGCCGATGTGGATCATCTGGGACACTATACTACAGACAACACCATGAACCGTCGCCACATAGAGTCTGTCCTGGCACTTGACCTGGTCGATGTGGATGCTATCCGCAAGGCCGGTTTCAGGGTTGCTATAGATTGCGTCAACTCGGTAGGCGGTATCATACTACCGGATTTGCTTTCCGCACTGGGAGTCAAGAGTGTTGACAAACTCTATTGTGAGCCTACCGGCGATTTCCGGCATAATCCAGAGCCGCTCGAGAAAAACCTTGGTGACATTATGAACCTCATGAAAAAGGGAGGCCATGATGTCGCTTTTGTCGTAGACCCCGATGTGGACCGCCTGGCATTCATTGATGAGAACGGCGCGATGTACGGTGAGGAATATACCCTTGTTACCGTGGCCGATTACGTGCTCAAACATACACCCGGCAATACCGTCTCCAACCTTAGTTCCACCCGTGCCTTGCGCGATGTGACCCGTCAGTACGGCGGACAGTACAATGCCGCTGCCGTAGGTGAGGTCAATGTGACCACCAAGATGAAAGAGACCGGAGCTGTCATCGGAGGCGAGGGCAACGGCGGAGTCATCTATCCCGCTCTGCATTACGGACGTGATGCTCTCGTAGGTATCGCTCTCTTCCTTAGTCATCTGGCACATGAAGGCAAGACGGTGAGTGAGTTGCGCAAGACATATCCTCCGTATTTCATCGCCAAGAACCGCATCGACCTCAAACCCGGTACCGATGTCGATGCCATACTTGCCAAGGTAAAAGGCATCTATGCCAATGAGGAGATAAATGACATCGATGGCGTCAAGATTGACTTCCCCGATAAGTGGGTGCACCTGCGCAAGAGCAATACCGAGCCCATCATCCGAGTCTATTCAGAGGCTTCCACCATGGAGGCCGCCGATGCCATCGGTCAGGATGTGATGAATGTCATCAACTCCATGATCTGATCCTTGGCGGGCGTCTACGTACATATCCCGTTTTGCGCCCGTCGCTGTATATACTGCGGCTTCTACTCAACTGTGCGTGAGTCAGAAGCCGCACGTTATGTCAGTGCCATCTGCTTGGAGCTGGAACACCGCCGTGAATATCTTCGGGGTGCAACAGTCAGTACTGTATATTTCGGAGGCGGAACACCATCGCGTCTCACGCCTGATCAGATAGGGCAGGTCATAGACTGCATTCGTTCCGTATTCGGTCTCGACGACCTAATTGAACTGACAGTAGAATGCAATCCCGATGACATAACCCCCGGATACGTTACCGCTTTGCGTGACTACGGAGTAAACCGTATCAGCATGGGTGTGCAGACCTTCAACGACGACCTTCTCCGGTTTCTCGGTCGCCGACACACTGCAGCTCAAGCTGTCGAAGCCGTCAACATCTGCCTGAAGGCCGGGATTGAAAACATCAGCATAGACCTTATGTACGGCCTGCCGGGTCAGACCCCTGACATCCAGCGGCATGACCTGTCAGTAGCGACGGATCTCCCGGTCCGGCACATATCCTCCTATTGTCTCTCATATGAGGAAAACTCCCCGCTTGACCGCATGCGTAGCCAGAAGCGCGTAATCCCAGTCGATGATGACACATGCGCAGCTATGTATGACCGCATGTGTACCCACTTGCGCAGTGCAGGCTTTGATCACTATGAAATCTCCAATTTCTGCCTTCCCGGTTTCCACTCACGTCACAACAGCAGCTATTGGGACGGAACCCCCTATCTCGGAGTAGGAGCCGGAGCCCATTCCTATAACGGTATGTCACGCCAGTGGAATCCCGATGACCTCGATGCATACATGGCAGCAATAGAGCATGGCAGCCCTGTGTATGAGACCGAAAGGCTCACCCCCACAGACCTTTACAACGAGAAACTGATGCTCTCCCTCCGAACTGCCCGTGGCCTCAACCTCCAAACCCTCTCCATCCCGGATCGCCTATCTGTTTTGCAAAGTGCTGAAAGCCTTATATCCCAAGGCTTATTGTCGTATAAAAACCACCATCTGAGAATCCCCGAATCTCAAATGTTTATCAGCGACTCCATCATCTCCACTTTATTCAAAACATGACAAGATTTCCCTGTGAGCGGAACTTAAGGGGTATTGGCAGGAAAAACCATAGACGCCCATGTCTCTGTGAATGGGAGGGGCCCGCTCCAAAGGAGTGGGAGGGATAGCGCGAAGCGCGTAGTTTTTACGTCAATACCCCTTAAGTTCCCCATGAAATTTTTGGAATTCTTCATATTAATAAATAAATTTGCGAGCCTTTATTTTCCAGGCACTACCTAATTGATAAATCAATAATCAAATAATATGAAGAATTATAAAACAGAAGACATCCGGAACATCGCCATCCTCGGCGGAGCCGGATCAGGAAAAACCACTCTCACCGAGAGTATCCTTTTTGAGGCAGGCCTCATCAAGCGCCGTGGCTCAGTAAACTCCAAGAACACAGTCAGTGACACCGCAGCAGTAGAGCTGGAGTATGGCTATTCAGTCTATTCAACAGTGTTCGCAGTCGAGATGTTCGGCAAGAAGTTCAACTTCTTCGATTGCCCGGGCTCGGATGATTTCTCAGGCCAGGCAGTTACCGCCCTCAACATTTGCGATTCCGCTATTCTTTTAGTCAACGGCTCACGTGGTGTAGACGTAGGTCTCATCAACAGCTATCGTCTCGTCAAGAAACTTAACAAGCCCGCATTCTTCGTAATCAACCACGTAGACAGCGATAAGTGTGAATATGACAACGTTGTAGAGCAGATCCGTTCCACATTCGGTACCACATGCGTGCCAATCCAGTTCCCAGAGCAGGCAGGTCCCGCTTTCAAGAGCGTGATAGATGTTCTTCTCAATCAGAAACTCACATTTGTGGACGGCAGCCCCGTTAAGGCCGAGGATATCCCCGCAGCAGTTGCAGATAAGGCTCAGACCATGCGTGACACCGTTACAGAGTCAGCTGCAGAGAATGATGAGGCTCTCATGGAGAAGTTCTTTGACCAGGGTGAGCTTTCAATCGATGAGATCCGTGCCGGTTTCCGTAAGGGAATTGAGTCATGTGGTCTGTTCCCCATCGTTTGCACAGCAGCAGCTCCCAATATCGGTGTAAGCCGTCTGGTAGAGTTCCTGGGTAATGTAGCTCCGTCACCTCTGCAGGGTAAGGAAGTTAAGGACAGCAAGGGCGAAGTCGTCAAGCTCGATGCTTCCGGAACATCACTCTTCTTCTTCAAGACTACCATAGAGCCGCATATCGGTGCTGTTTCTTTCTTCAAAGTAATGTGCGGAAAGGCTCATGAAGGCCAGGATATGATCAATGCAGACCGTGGTTCCAAGGAGCGCGTTGCACAGATTTTCGTTAGCCAGGGTAATAGCCGCGTTCAGGTTCCCGAACTGCTCCCCGGTGATATAGGTTGCACAGTTAAACTTAAGGATGTACGTACCGGCAATACCCTTAACGAGGGCGCTGACCGTTCATTCAACTTCATCAAGTATCCCAACTCCAAGTATTCACGTGCCCTCAAGCCCGTAAATGAGGCCGATATGGAGAAGATGATGACCATCGTAAACCGTATGCGTGAGGAGGATCCAACACTCGTTATCGAGCAGAGTAAGGAGCTCCGTCAGGTAATTCTGTACGGTCAGGGTGAGTTCCACCTCCGTACCTTCAAGTGGTGCATTGAGAACAATGATAAGATGATGATCAACTTTGAGGAGCCCAAGATTCCTTATCGTGAGACCATCACCAAGGCAGCTCGTGCCGATTACCGTCACAAGAAACAGTCTGGTGGTGCCGGTCAGTTCGGTGAGGTTCACCTTATCGTTGAGCCTTATGAGGACGGCAAGCCCATGCCTGAGATGTTCAAGTTCGGCAACCAGGAGTTCAAGATGACCGTAAAGGGAGTTGAGGAATATCCGCTGGAGTGGGGTGGTAAACTCGTTTATGTGAACAGTATCGTCGGTGGTTCTATCGATGCACGTTTCATGCCCGCTATCCTCAAGGGTATCATGCAGCGCATGGAGCAGGGTCCGCTTACCGGATCATACGCACGCGATGTACGCGTTATCGTATATGATGGTAAGATGCACCCGGTTGATTCTAACGAAATCTCCTTCCTGCTTGCAGGTCGTAACGCATTCAGCGCAGCCTTCAAGGAAGCCGGTCCTAAGATTCTTGAGCCTGTTTATGACGTTGAGGTTCTCGTGCCCGCCGAGTATATGGGTGATGTAATGAGTGACCTCCAGGGTCGTCGTGGTATGATCATGGGTATGGAGAGCGAGGGAAACTATCAGGTACTTCGCGCCAAGGTGCCTCTTAAGGAGATGTCCACCTATTCAACCTCACTCAGTTCTATCACCGGTGGTAGCGGATCTTTCGTAATGAGTTTCAGCAGTTACGAACTCGTTCCTACCGATGTACAGGACAAACTCATCAAGGAGTTCGAGGCAAAACAGAAGGACGAAGAGTAATTATAGTTGTTATTTTGATAACTACAAATGGCGGAGTCGTACTGATTCCGCCATTTTTATCTAAATATTGCACAAAAAATTAAGTTAATCATTTTGCGTTTCGCAAAACAACTGTATATTTGTAAGTATGAAAAAGTCAGTGGTCTGGTTTTTAAGCGCAGTCATGTGCGTTTCCTTTATTATTCTGCTGTCGCTTCAGTTCAGGTATATAAAGGAGATGGGCAATATGCGCCATCAACAGTTTGATGAATCTGTCAAACGCAGTATTTATGAGGTGGCACACATGTTAGAGGTCGAGGAGGCCAAGCGCTACCTTGAAGAGGATTTACGCGATATGGACCGTAACTCCAATTTTGGAAATCTCTCCATTGACGGCGGCTTCTACAGCCAGACACAGTCATTCTCTTTCGGAGGCGGTTCCTTTTCCTTCACCCAGACAATAGGTCCTGCCAATCCATCGGCCGATAATACTCCTTCCACTATTCCGGCTCCGACAATGCCTTCACTTCAGGTGCCTCGTCCCCAGCAAGACAACAGCAATGAACTGTCCGAAAGGTCCAGGGCTCTACAGCAGCGTCAGTTGGAGCATTACTATGCCAACAGGTATCTTGTTTATGAGGTTATATATAACATGCTTAACCCGTCCAACTCCCGTCCTCTCCGTGACAGGGTAGACAACACCTTCCTGGCAAATGCTCTGAGAGACCAGTTGGCAGCCAACAGGATAGAGATACCTTTCCATTACATTTTTACTTCCAATACTGGACGCGTCATTTACACATGCTGTAAGGATGCCGATCCCAATTTTTTGGCCAATAGTTATTACCAGGCTGTTTTCCGGAATGATTCTCCCAACCGCATGGGAGTCATTCGCGTATATTTCCCAACCTTGGATGACTATATAGACAAATCGGTAGGTTTCATGCTTCCCTCGCTTATCTTCATCGCCATTCTGATGATAACATTCGCATTTACACTGTTTGTCATCCTGCGTCAGCGTAAGATTACGGAGATGAAGAACGATTTTGTCAACAACATGACCCATGAGTTCAAGACACCTATTTCCACAATATCACTTGCGGCTCAGATGCTTAATGACCAGACGGTAACCAAGTCTCCTCAGATGTTCAGGCACATATCCGGCGTTATCAATGATGAGACCAAGCGTTTGCGTTTCCAGGTAGAGAAAGTACTCCAGATGTCAATGTTTGAGCGTCAAAGCAACACCATGAAACTAAAGGAGATGGATGTTGACGAACTCATAAACGGTGTAGTCAATACCTTTAAACTTAAAGTAGAGAATATAGGCGGAACCATCGATGCCCAATTTGAAACAGAAGACCCGTTTGCAATGGTTGATGAGATGCATTTTACAAATGTCATCTTCAATCTCATGGACAATGCAGTCAAATACAAACGTGCAGAGGTGCCGCTTCATCTTGAGGTCCATACTTGGAATGAGCCCGGTAAACTCATGATATCCATATCTGATAACGGTATCGGAATCAAGAAAGATGACCTCAAGAAGATCTTTGACCGCTTTTATCGCGTGCATACCGGAAACCGTCACGACGTTAAGGGATTCGGCTTGGGATTGGCATATGTCAAGAAGGTCATTGTCAATCATAAGGGAACCATAAAGGCCGAGAGTGAACTTGGAAATGGAACCCGTTTCATCATAACACTACCGCATAATAATGAATAACCCCAAATAATACGATTATGGAAGAAAAACTGAACATCCTGTTATGTGAGGACGACGAGAATCTTGGAATGCTCCTCCGTGAGTATCTGCAGGCCAAGGGCTACAATGCAGAACTTTGCCCCGACGGTGATGCCGGCTACAAGGCTTTCATCAAGAACAAGTATGATATCTGCGTCTTTGATGTCATGATGCCCAAAAAAGATGGTTTTACTCTTGCCAAGGAGGTTCGCGCCATCAATTCAGATGTTCCAATCATGTTCCTTACAGCCAAGAACCTTAAGGACGATATCTTTGAAGGCTTTAAGATTGGTGCCGATGATTATATCACTAAACCGTTCAGCATGGAGGAACTCACACTTCGCATGGAAGCAATCTTGCGTCGTGTCCATGGTAAGAAGAACCGTGAAGTTACCGTATATAACATAGGTAAGTTTACATTCGATGCCAAGAAACAGATACTCTCCATTGGTGACAAGTCAACAAAACTTACCACAAAGGAGTCAGAACTTCTCAATCTTCTTTGTGCTCATCAGAACGAGATACTTCAGCGTGACTTTGCTCTTAAGTCCATCTGGATTGATGATAACTATTTCAATGCCCGCAGCATGGATGTTTACATCACAAAACTCCGTAAACATCTTAAGGATGATAATTCAGTTGAGATTATCAATATCCACGGAAAGGGTTACAAACTCATTGTTCCCGAAACTGAGTAATCATTTTCACGCACGCGTAAATAAAAGAGGTGTGACCGCAAGGCCGCGCCTCTTTTGTTTGTCAGGCAGCAAAGGCGACAGCCGTCAGCCAAGGTCATAATCAATGAGTTATATTTATTAACAAAAAATTCAGGAAAAAAGTTGCGTTTTTGTTTGGTGGGTAACTCAAGAACCTCTACCTTTGCATCCGCTTTCCGAAAGGAACAGCGCATTAGAACGATCTTTGATACGATTTCATACAGACAAGTAGTACGACGGGCTTACTTGAATAAAGTATGTCCAAGGGTAATACGAACCGTCAATCAAAAAGATAACTTTGATAGTCAAGAGACGGACCTGAGCAAAAAAGACAAACTGGTACGTCCATGGATGCAGCGTGCTTCGTGCACGTTTTTTTATGGGCTTACTTTAAATACGGTAAAATTTACAAAGAAGAGTTTGATCCTGGCTCAGGATGAACGCTAGCTACAGGCTTAACACATGCAAGTCGAGCGGGACTCTTTCGGGAGTCTAGCGGCAGACGGGTGAGTAACACGTATCCAACCTTTCCCTTACTCGGGCATAGCCTCTGGAAACGGAGAGTAATTCCCGATGTGGTGCACGAATAGCATTTTTTGCGCACGAAAGATTCATCGGTAAGGGGTGGGGATGCGTTCCATTAGGTAGTAGGCGGGGCAACGGCCCACCTAGCCGATGATGGATAGGGGTTCTGAGAGGAAGGTCCCCCACATTGGAACTGCGACACGGTCCAAACTCCTACGGGAGGCAGCAGTGAGGAATATTGGTCAATGGCCGGAAGGCTGAACCAGCCAAGTAGCGTGCAGGACGACGGCCCTATGGGTTGTAAACTGCTTTTGTACGGGAATAACGGTCTTTACGTGTAGAGATGTGCATGTACCGTACGAATAAGGATCGGCTAACTCCGTGCCAGCAGCCGCGGTAATACGGAGGATCCGAGCGTTATCCGGATTTATTGGGTTTAAAGGGAGCGTAGGCGGAAGATCAAGTCAGTTGTGAAATGTAGATGCTCAACATCTGCACTGCAGTTGAAACTGGTTTTCTTGAGTGCGTAAGGGGCAGGCGGAATTCGTCGTGTAGCGGTGAAATGCTTAGATATGACGAAGAACTCCGATCGCGAAGGCAGCTTGCCGGGCCGCAACTGACGCTGAAGCTCGAAGGTGCGGGTATCGAACAGGATTAGATACCCTGGTAGTCCGCACAGTAAACGATGGATACTCGCTGTCGGCGATATACGGTCGGTGGCCAAGCGAAAGCGTTAAGTATCCCACCTGGGGAGTACGCCGGCAACGGTGAAACTCAAAGGAATTGACGGGGGCCCGCACAAGCGGAGGAACATGTGGTTTAATTCGATGATACGCGAGGAACCTTACCCGGGCTTGAATTGCTAACGACGGATACTGGAGACAGTTTCCTTCCTTCGGGACGTTAGTGAAGGTGCTGCATGGTTGTCGTCAGCTCGTGCCGTAAGGTGTCGGCTCAAGTGCCATAACGAGCGCAACCCTTGCCGTTAGTTGCCATCAGGTTAAGCTGGGCACTCTATCGGGACTGCCATCGTAAGATGTGAGGAAGGTGGGGATGACGTCAAATCAGCACGGCCCTTATGTCCGGGGCTACACACGTGTTACAATGGGGGGTACAGAGGGAAGCCACCTGGCGACAGGGCGCGGATCCCGAAATCCCTTCTCAGTTCGGATCGGAGTCTGGAACCCGACTCCGTGAAGCTGGATTCGCTAGTAATCGCGCATCAGCCATGGCGCGGTGAATACGTTCCCGGGCCTTGTACACACCGCCCGTCAAGCCATGAAAGCCGGGGGCGCCTGAAGTCCGTAACCGCGAGGATCGGCCTAGGGCGAACCTGGTAATTGGGGCTAAGTCGTAACAAGGTAGCCGTACCGGAAGGTGCGGCTGGAACAACTCCTTTTTGGAGATTGTCGAC
>Ga0256405_10002141_pt1 | contig 47651 bp, 38 predicted proteins | sample RumenRJG_02DNA_FD_189096 | JGI IMG/M metagenome (GOLD analysis project Ga0256405, IMG submission 189096) | Bovine rumen microbial communities from Lethbridge, Alberta, Canada - RJG_02 | ecosystem: Host-associated > Mammals > Digestive system > Stomach > Rumen | place: Canada: Alberta...
ATCCACTCATAGATAGTATTTCGAGTTACTTGTAAAAATGCAGCTGCTTCACGTATTCCTATTCTGCCTGCTATGCATTCACAGGATATTCTTATTTTTTCTTCTGCTGTTACTTTTATTTTATGTGGCATAGAAAAACTCCCCTTAGGATGACAGTTTTATTTTTTTACTGTCTCTCATAAGGGGAGCATATCACAATGGCAAGGCCTTTTAGTATGGAGGATTTTTGCAATTATCGGTATGGTGAGTGAAGGAATATTTGCTGTGGCTGTTGTATGATTGTCTAGTATATACCAAAAATGATGAATGCGAGGCCACTTTTACTTACGAAGATCTTGAGGTTTATGACAAAGCAATCAATGAATTAAAGGCTATGATAGCAGAAGAATAATATATCTTATATGAAAGCGCCGGAGTTTCCGGCGTTTTTGCTTGTCAAATTATCTGGTATAACTGATAAAAAGATAGATAGAATAACAGTGTAAACTACATCGAAATAAATGAATATTCACTTTTTTATGGGGAAATAGAGTATAATTGCGTAAAGAGGTGGCGTTTCTATGAAGTCAGAAAAAGAGAAAATGCTTAATGGACAATGGTTTCAGGACAATGAGCCCTGGATGGTGAAGCAACGGGCTTTAGCCGGTAATACTTCTACTATCTACAACCAGACTATGGTGGAAGAGAAGGAGAAAAGACAGAAACTGCTGAAAGACCTTCTGGGACATATTGGGGAAAATTCCTTTATCGCCAATGGTGTGCAGTTTGATTATGGATGCAATATCTATATTGGGGACGACGTATATATCAACTTCAATGTTGTATTTCTGGATGGAAATGAAATACATATTGGCGACAGATGCCTGATTGGTCCCGGAGTGCTCTTTGCCACACCTTCCCACCCGATGGTTGCTGATGAGCGCACCAAGCATTTTAACCAGTATGGGGCCTATTATCCGGAGAAGGTGGAAAAAATCATTTTGGAGGAAGATGTTTGGGTTGGTGGCAATGTTACCATCATGCCAGGAGTAAAAATTGGCAAGGGGTCAATCATCGGTGGCGGCAGTGTAGTCACTAGGGATATTCCGGCCAATTCACTGGCTGTAGGAAATCCGTGCAAGGTGGTACGGCAGATTACCGAGGATGACCGGATTGGGAATATTTAAGAAACATAGCATTTTTTTATAGGAGCTGAATTTTGTTCATGGGTGCCAATATTGATGCCATTGAAGTTGCTGGAAATATAGGTATTAAGAAAGATTATGCCGTAACCTATAAAAACGACGAAGAAGGAACACTTTTAAATTACGAGGTGATGGAGGAAGCAATCCACGCGGTCAGATGCTGCTCTGCCCCGTTAAGAGCCAACTGGAAAAAGAAGATAGAAAAGGACGTAAAGCGCCGGGGGAAATAATAAACTGTTAAAAATTTTTAATTCATGTTTAAAACAAAATACATTGTTTATAGTTTGATTTTTAATAAAAGAAGGTTACAGAGAATGTAACCTTCTTTTATTATAGAAAAATCGTTACAAACTTAATATAATTTGATAAAATGTTGATAGATATTAATAATACTGTCGCATATTGTCATAAAAAAGATGAAGACAAAAATGCTCAACATTTTTTCAAAGCTTAAATATATTATTGAATTATGATAGCATTCATGCTATCATTAGAAAGAAGGGTGACATAACGGTGTATGATATTAGATTTTATGAAAAAGCAGATGGTTCATCAGAGGTCTGGGACTTTATGGAGGAGTTACGCATTAAAGCCAATGTTAGTAAAGATGCCCGAATTCAACTTAATCAAATCCGTTTATATATACAGCTTCTTGCCGATAATGGCACCCACCTTCCTGAGGTTATTACAAAACATCTAGTTGATGATATATGGGAGCTGCGACCTGGTAAAAATAGAGTGTTATATTTTTATTTTGAGGATGATACATTCGTTTTACTTCACCATTTTAGGAAGAAAACTAAAAAGACACCTAAAGCGGAGATAGAAAAAGCCCGCAGGGAGATTAACGACTATGTGGAAAGGATGGGTGCTAAATGAAAACATGGAATGATTATAAAGAACATATAAAGATGGTTGCCCCTGATGGCGAGAAAGAGATTGCAGAAATCGAAGCATTGTCCCAAATAATATCCGCTATTATTGAACGCAGAAATTCTTTGGGCATATCCCAGCGGGAACTGGCTGCTATATGTAATATGCCACAATCATCTGTAGCCCGTATCGAGAGCTACAAGACTGTACCTAAATTGGATACTTTGATAAAGATCACAAAGTACTTGGGATTAAATTTGACAGTAATTCCTGCTAATTGAGACTAGATATTTCACAGATTGCTAAGCAGTATAATATCAAGTTATATTTCACCCAAGCCGGGAGTATATCTCGGCTTTTTTATATTGATTTCATTTTGTCCAAAAATCATTACTTATGGTATAATATCCTGTATGATTGTTTTTGAGAGGATGTATAAATTTGACTTTAAATAAAGAGAAGAAATACTTAAAGATGCTGACCTACGGCTGTCAGATGAACTTCAGTGATGCGGAGCGCATGGAGGGTGAGCTGGCCAAGCTGGGGTACGAGTCCATTGAAGATATGGACCGGGCAGACCTGATTATGATTAATACCTGTGCGGTGAGGGAGAATGCCGAGGACAAGGTCTATGGTAAAATCGGTGAGATAAAAAATCTCAAGCGGAAGAACCCTGACCTGATTTTTGGTATTACCGGCTGTATGGCGCAGAAGGAAGGGGAGAAGCTGATTAAGCGGGCTCCCCATATTGATTTTGTGTTGGGTACCAACAAGATTCAGGAAGTGGTTTCCACTGTTACCAAGCTGGAGCAGGCCCAGGCAAGGCACATTGTGGATACGGAAATCAATGAAAAGGATTTGCCGGAGGATATCTCAATCCACAGAAAAACGCCACTATCTGCCTGGGTGCCAATTATGTATGGCTGCAATAATTTCTGCACCTACTGTATTGTTCCTTACGTTCGTGGTCGGGAACGGAGCCGTATGCCGGAGGATATCGTATCCGAGGTGCAGGAGGCAGTGAAGCAGGGCTACAAGGAGGTTACTCTTCTGGGTCAGAATGTTAATTCCTATGGCAAGGACCACAAGAAGGCCACCTTTGCGGAGCTTTTGTCCATGGTGGACAAGGTGGAGGGAATTGAGCGGGTAAGATACATGACATCCCATCCTAAGGATTTAAGTGATGCAGTGATTGAGGTTATAAAAAATAGCCAGCATATCTGCACCCATTTTCACCTGCCGGTGCAGCATGGCTCCAACCGGATATTGAAGGCTATGAATCGGGTATATACGGTAGAGGCCTATAAGGAGCTTATTACCAAGATTCGTAATGCAGTTCCTGATGCCACTATTACCACAGATATTATTGTGGGCTTCCCAGGAGAAACCGAGGAGGATTTCCAGCAGCTTTTGGACTTGATGGCCTGGGTTCGTTATGACCAGGCGTATACCTTTATTTACTCCAAGCGTTCCGGTACTCCGGCGGCGGAAATGGCCGAGCAGGTGGAGGAAGATGTGAAGCATGATCGGCTGAACCGCCTGATGGATTTGCAGAATAAGATTAGTCTGGAGAAAAATCTTACGCTTCAGGATAAAACTGTGCAGGTTATGGTGGAGGGACCAAGCTCCAATGATGATAAGGTTTGGTCCGGCCGTACTTCCGGCAACAAGCTGGTATTGTGGCCTTATCAGGGCCATGAACAGCCAGGGGATTTGGTCGATGTGAAGATTTGTCAGTCTCAGACCTGGGTCTTAAAGGGTGAGCTGGCGTAAAAACGCACCTAAAAGCAAGTTAGACATAGAAGGAATGGTATTTTCATGGAATTAACACCAATGATGCAGCAGTATTTGGCCATAAAGGATCAGCATCCCGATGAAATCCTCTTCTTTAGAATGGGGGATTTCTATGAAATGTTTCTGGATGATGCGGTAACGGCCTCCCGGGAGCTGGGACTGACTCTCACCAGCCGCAGTGGGGATGTGGACAAGAATCCCATGTGCGGTATTCCCTACCATGCGGCAGAAAGCTATATTACCAAAATCGTAAACAAGGGCTATAAGGTGGCCATTGCGGAGCAGATTGGTGACCCTAAGGCCAAGGGATTGACCAAGCGAGAAGTAATTAAGGTGATTACTCCCGGTACCATTTTGGAGGAAAGTGCGCTCCAATCAGCCAACAATAATTATATTGCTTTAGTGTACGAGACGGAGGCAGAAGTGGTGCTGGCCGGAGCGGATATTTCCACCGGCGAGTGCTTTTATGGTGTTTACACCGGGGATGACCGCTTGCAGGCCCTGTACGATGAGCTGTATCGTATAATGATGCCGGAGCTGATTATTGTAGGGGAGCCGTCCTTTTTGGGAGATTTAAAGGGCTTTATTGATATGCGGATGGCGGCCTGTGCCTTTACCCGTATTGCTGAGCCGGTTAAAAATGTGGATGATTTGATTATCCAGCATTTTGATGTGAACAACCGTCCGGCGGGTCAGGCGGCCAGTGCGGCGGTGGCCACCATGCTGGGGTATCTCCATGATACGGTGCGGACGGACCTGTCCCATTTGTCCCAGCTTACCAAGCTGGATTTTGCCAACAATCTGGTAATTGACACCTACACTTTGCGAAATCTGGAAATCACCCGTAATCTTCGGGATGGAGGCAAGAAGGATACTTTGCTGGATGTTTTGGATTTCACTGACACTGCCATGGGTACCCGGCTGTTAAAAAAATGGCTGGAATACCCGTTGATTAATATTGGACAGATTAATCAGCGATTGGATGCGGTGGAGGAGCTGGCCAATGATTTTATTTTGCGGGGAGATTTAAAGGACTCCACCAAATCCATATATGATTTTGAGCGCCTGCTGACCCGCATTGAAGTGGGTTCAGTGAATGCCCGGGATATGGTGGCCCTGCGGACTTCCTTTATGGCCTTGCCGGCCATTAAAAATCTCCTTAATGGCCGCAGCTCGTTGCTTTTGCAGAAATGTCACGAAGGTATTCATCTCTATGAAGACTTTGTGGATTTGTTAAATCGGGCCATTGTGGATGCTCCCGGCCTGACCATTCGTGATGGTGGTATTATCAAGGAAGGCTACAACGCAGAGCTGGATGAATACCGCAAGATATCCCGGGACAGCAAGCAGCTGCTACAGGAGATGGAGGAAAAGGAGAAGGAAGCCACTGGTATCCGTGCCCTGAAAATCGGCTATAACAAGGTCTTTGGCTATTATATTGAGGTGCGCCACAGCGGTGCTGAGCTGGTGCCGGACCATTATGTCAGAAAGCAGACCCTGGCTAATGCCGAGCGCTACATTACCCAGGAGCTGAAGGAATTTGAAACCAAGATCTTAGGGGCCGAGGAGAAGATTGTAAACATTGAGTACAATCTCTTTATGGAAATTCGGGAGATTATCAAGGCCAAGCTGGCGGATATACAGGAAACAGCCAAGCATATTGCGGTTCTGGATGTGCTCACTGGTTTGGCGGAGGCTGCCAGTACCTATAATTACGTGCGTCCACAGCTGCTGAACAACGGCCAGATTGATATTAAGGATGGACGCCATCCTTTGGTGGAGCGGATTTTGACCCGGGATCTCTTTGTTCCCAATGATACCCGGCTTAATCATACAGAATGTGAGATTATGCTGATTACCGGTCCCAATATGGCAGGTAAGTCCACCTATATGCGGCAGACTGCTCTGCTAACCCTTATGGCCCAGGTGGGGAGCTTTATTCCCGCCAGGGAAGCCACCATTTCCCCGGTGGACCGGATATTTACCCGTATTGGGGCCAGTGATGATCTGGTAAGTGGTCAGAGTACCTTTATGGTGGAAATGAACGAGGTGGCTCAGATTTTGAAATACGCCACTCGGGACAGTTTGGTTATATTGGACGAAATTGGCCGTGGTACCAGCACCTTTGACGGCATGAGTATTGCCCGGGCGGTAATTGAGCATATCAGGGAGCATATTCATTCCAAGACCCTCTTTGCCACCCATTACCATGAGGTAACGGACTTAGAGGATGATTTAATCAAAAATTACTGTATTGCCGTTAAGGAAAAGGGGCGGGATATCAGTTTCCTGCGCCGAATTATTCCGGGCTCGGCAGATAAGTCCTATGGAATTCATGTTGCCCGTTTGGCAGGCCTTCCTAAGGCAGTAACCCAGCGGGCGGAGAAAATATTGGAGGCTTTGGAGGCAGAAGGATCCAAGGTGGAGGATATACCGTTAACCCGCAAGCAGGAAAAGGCCAAGGCTGCGGCTGAATCAAATGATTTGCTGGGTTCTCTCTTTGGCAATTCCATCAGTGACGAGCTTTTGGGGATGGATGTTATGACCATGACCCCAATAGAAGCTATGAATACCCTGTATCGCTTACAGCAGCAGGCTAAAGAGGAGGCGGGACGCGGATGAGTTTCGTGCATGTTCTGGACGATAGCACTATCAACAAGATAGCGGCCGGCGAAGTAGTAGAGAGACCGGCTTCAGTTATAAAGGAATTAATCGAAAATGCCATGGATGCCAAGGCGGATCGCATTGAGGTGGAAATCATGGCAGGGGGTACCAGCTTTATGCGGGTATCGGATAATGGTATCGGCATGAGCATGGAAGATGCGAAAATGGCCATTCGTCGTCATGCCACATCGAAAATCTTTAAGGTTGAGGACCTGATGGATATAGATACTTTGGGGTTTCGCGGTGAGGCTCTTCCTAGTATTTCCTCTGTATCACGGTTTACGCTTCAGACCCGTCAGGCAGGAGCGGAGCTGGGTACTGAGGTGAAGATTATTGGGGGCAAAGAGCCGGAAATCGGTGAAGTAGGCTGTAGCCTGGGTACAACCATTCGGGTGGAGGATTTGTTTTTCAATACCCCAGCCCGAAAAAAATTTTTGAAAACCAATAACACTGAGGGTAGCAAGATAAACGAATTCATTATTAAACTTGCTATTTCCCGTCCGGATATTGCCTTTAAGTTTATTAATAACAACAAAACCTCTGTGGTAACCCCGGGCAATGGCAATCTTCATGATACTCTTCGCAGTATTTACGGGGGCTCTGTGGGGGATGCCCTCCTGGGCATGGATTTTGCTGATGAGGATATTACTATTAAAGGGTATATTTCCAAGCCTTCCACCATCAGGAGCAATCGCAACTGGCAGACCTTTATTGTAAATGGTCGTATTATTTCCAACCGGGCTATGTCCAAGGCTGTGGATAATGCTTATTCCTCTCTGATTCCGAAGGCAGGCTATCCTATGGTAGCCTTAATCATGGATGTGGCACCTAATTCCATTGATGTAAATGTGCATCCCCAAAAGAGTGAAATCAAATTTGAGGATGAGGGCCGGATATTTAAGGCGGTTTATAAGGCGGTGCTGGATGCGGTGCGTCCTCATGGACAGGCCTTGGGGAATATGGCGGCTCAGGTGGAACGACCAGAGCGGCATTTTACCAATATGGCTTCGACAATGAATAAAACGGCTATGGCGCCTGTTATGGAGGAACTGCATTTTGTGCCGGCTACGGCACCAGCATCCAGTGATAATAGGCTGATAGCCCATTCCAGTGAGAGAGGTATACCAAGCTCAGCCTATCAATATCGGGTAGAGCAGCAGGCCAAGACCTTTAGGGAAGCCCAAGGGGAAATTGCAAAAATGTCTCCGTCGGATATTCCAGGGGCAGTGGCACCGATAGTTACGGACAATAATTTGGCTGTGGACATGGAAACTGGCGAAGTGCTGGAGCAGCCACCAGCTTCGGTGGAAAATAACTTGTCCGCCTCGTCACCTATGGTGCCCATTGGTCAGGTGGACAATACCTATATTATCGCCCAGGATGCCGATAGTCTGTATATAGTAGACCAGCACGCCGCCCATGAGCGGATTTTGTACGACCGGTTTGCGGCCATGACGGATAAAATTCCGTCTCAGCAATTATTGGTGCATTTAATTTTGGATTTCAGCCACCGGGAGGCCCAGCTCATTGAGGAGAATTTGGCCCTGTTTACTAATTTGGGCTTTGATTTGGAGTCCAGCGGTCCGGACCAATATCGCCTCCGGGAAATACCGGCGGATATTCCTGTAGCAGAGGCTGAAAACACTATTCGGGAAATATTAGTATCCTTGGAGGACAACCATAAGTTGTCGCCAGCGGAAATACGGCACGCTTGTCTGGCCATGACCGCCTGTAAGGCGGCCATAAAAGCGGGCTTTGAATTGAATTTCCGCCAGATGGAAATTATTTTGGCAGAATTGAACCAGACCGCCATGCCGTACACTTGCCCACACGGTCGGCCAACTATATTGAAATTTTCCAGTGAAGAGCTGGCCAAAATGTTTAAACGGACAGGATTTTAAGGAGATTCATGCTAAATACCATTGTTACCACGGATCGAAAATATCATAGGGATAGCATAGAGCTGGCGGAAAAGGCAGCGGAAAAGCTGGGGATTCAGCTGATAAAGCGCAATCGGGCTTCTTTGGAGACTTTGCGGGAAAACTACGGAGTGGAAAATGTCCTCATTGCCAAACGTGGCTCCTATACTTTGGATACCCCGGAGGGAGAGCTGTTTTTCCATCCCAATATGGCCCAGCTGCGGATAAAAAATATTCGCATGGGAGATGGGGATCATATGACCAAGGCCATGGATCTGCGGGAAGGCATGTCGGTGCTGGACTGCACCCTGGGCTTTGGGGCGGATTCCATAGTGGCCAGCTTTGTTACGGGGGAGACCGGTTCAGTGATTGGCCTGGAGGCCAGTCCGTTAATTGCTTTTGTTACCAGTGAGGGCATGAAGCAGTTTTTGGCCACTAATTACGAGCTTCACAGTGCCATTAAGCGGGTTCAGGTAATCAATGCGGATTATAATGATTATTTAAAGCAGCTGCCGGATAAATCCGTTGATGTGGTATATTTTGATCCCATGTTCCGCTATCCCCTCAGGGACAGTCATAATATTAATCCTCTGCGAAGCGTGGCGGATCATCGTCCCTTGTCCACGTCCGCTGTTGAGGAAGCCAAGCGGGTGGCCCGGTATCGGGTGGTAATGAAGGAAACCAGTCACAGTAAAGAGTTTTCCCGTCTGGGATTTGGGGAAATAGCCGGAGGAAAGCATTCCAAGGTACATTATGGAGTAATCAGACTGTAGGTGTAGCTTATAATGATGAATGACAATATACCAGACCATATGCAGTACAGCTTTTTGGTGAAGCTTAGAAATGAACATCCGGCCTGGCGCCTGTTGGCCTCGGAACAATGCAGTTTTGTGGCCTCTTTTTTGTATCAGGAATTCATAGTGAAAAATCAACGGGCGGTGCCGGAGCATCAGCTGTTGGAGGACCTTAACAATTACATTTATGATTTGCATGATAATGAGGAAGCCAAGGATATCATTCGTCCGGCCAAGGATTATCTGGCCTCTTGGACGGATGCCCAGCATTCCTGGTTGCGGAAATTTTTCGTAAAGAAAAATGAGCCATGCTATGATTTGACGGCTGCGGCCCAAAGGGGGATTGAGTGGCTGGTGAGCCTTAGAAAACAGAGCTTTGTGGGCACCGAGTCACGTATTCGCCTGGTGTATAATTTGCTGAAGGAGATTGATGAGGAAACCAACCAAAATCCCGCGGACAGAATCCATCAGCTTAAGCAGCAAAGGGAGGCTATTGAACGGGAAATAACCCGTTTGGAAAATGGTGGAGAATTAAAGCTGCTGGATCAGGTGCAGACCAAGGATAGGTATATTCATGCCGCAGAAACTGCCAAAAGTATCTTGGCGGATTTTCGTCAGGTGGAGGAAAATTTCCGGGAGCTGGAGCGGAACCTCATGGAGCAGATTATTACCTGGAAAAAGGGTAAAGGTGAGCTGCTGGAGAAATTCTTCGCCGATCGGGAGTTTATTCAAAATTCCGAGCAGGGACGCAGCTTTATGGCCTTTTGGGATTACCTGATGAGCAAGTCCTCCTATGAGGAGTTGGATGAGGTCTTGGGACGTATCCTTTCCCTCCAGGGCCTAGGAGAAATTGAACAGCAGTATGATATGAGGCATATCCGCCGCCAATGGTCCGAGGCAGCTCGGCAGGTCATGGATACCATCAGCAATTTGTCCCGCCAGATTAGTCAGTATGTGGATAAGGGCAATTTGGAGCAGGAACGGTATGTTTACCAGCTGATTAAGGATATTGAGGACAAGGCAGTAAGTATCAAGGGCAATATTCCTCGGAATGGTGATTTTGCCGAAATTGACCGCTTGTCTCCGGATTTGGATTTTATGATGGACAGGCGTCTGTTTGTTCCACCGAAAAAGCCGCTAATCGACAGCAGTAATTTGACAACTGGTGCTCATACCGGTTCCGTGGATGCTTTATTCAAGCAGGTTTATGTGGATAAGAAAGTTTTGGCCGCCAACATAGAAAGCTTTTTCCAGGATAGGGACAAGGTGCCTCTGAGTGAAGTGCTGGAAAAATTCCCGCTTACCAAGGGCGTTACCGAGCTGTTAAGCTATTTGGTAATTGCCAGCGGTGACAGTCGGAATTTCGTTGAGGGTGAACGGCAACAGCTGGCTATGGAAAATGTCCAGGCCAAGGATATTAAGGTGGAAATGGATAAAATCGTATTTCACAAGCAGGAGGGCTGATAATGCAGGAAGAACGGGATATAGAATACTCACGGGCATTGGTGTCCCTGCTGAGGGGTGTGGTGGATAAGCGCCAGCAGCTGGATTTATGGAATATCATCAAGGATAATCAGCCTCGAATAGAAGAATATTTTCGTCAGATTGGTCTGCTGTTGTATGTGGACGATAATGGCGGCTATGCCTACGTAAAGCAAAATGATGATGACAATTTGCCCCGGCTGGTACCCCGCCATCAGCTAAGCTATGGCCTTAGTATATTGCTGATACAGCTGCGAAAGGCTTTAGGGGATTTTGATGCGACCAACGGAGATAATATTCTTGTCATGTCAGAGGAGGATATAAAGCTGCGTTTAAAGGCCTTTTATCCTGCGGTTACCAATGAAACCAAGTTTGACAACGAAGTATTGCGTCATATAAGAAAAGCCGTGGAAATGGGCTTTCTGTCCGAGGTAGATGGTCAGGAAAGCTTTTACGAGGTAAGGGAGCTGATTCGTAGTTTTGTAACCGCCGACTGGCTCCAGAAGTTCAATGAGCGGCTGCAGGACTATATTGATTATGGGGCAAAGGATAGTGACCAGTCCGATGATGAGGTCTTGCTAGGTTAAAAAATTACTTGCTTACATATAGAAAAAGCTAATATAGTAATCTTCACAGTTTCTTCATATTCCCTCCATATAATCTGCACATTTGCTTGCTACAATAAGTCTGCAAATAAAATTAAGGTTTATATATTAAATTGTATAATGGTACCAGGTGTGGGAGGGATGAATATGTTTAATTGGCGAAAAATCATGGTATATCGTTCAAGGGACAAGGATGATTGGTTGAAAGCCAGAAATTTGTTGGAAGCAAACGGAATAAAATATACATCCTTTGAGTCTGAGGAAGCACCTATTGCTGGATGCTGTGGTAAACTCAATCCGGGAAATATATGGGGAACGAAAAAACGGTATATTTTTCGTATCGAAGTTCCAATTAAGTATAAGGAACAGGCAATTACCTTACTGGAGGGGAATGTACTTCCCATAAAAGCATGCGGTTTCCAGCTGTGATAATTTTTATAACGCCATAAAGTTAGGAAGTGCAGAATACTAAAATATTGATTTTAAATACTTTAATCGCTATATTTATATGTGGTTAAAGTTTGTTATTTTGGAGGTGTATAATATGTCACTAAAAGAACAGTTGGCAAATGATATGAAGGAAGCTATGAAGGCCAAGGAAAAGGAGCGTCTGGCTGTTATTCGCATGGTTAGAGGTGCCATTAAGCAACAGGAAATTGACAATAAGGTCGAGCTGGATGATGAGGCAGTAATAGCCGTTATTAGCAAGGAAGTTAAGATGCGTAAGGACTCCATCGCGGATTTTGAAAAGGGTGGACGGTCTGATCTGGTAGCCCAGAATGAAGCCGAGATCGCTTTCCTGATGCCATATTTGCCACAACAGTTGTCTGAGGCTGAGGTGCGTGCCTTGGTGAAAGAGGCTGTGGAGCAGACGGGCGCTTCTTCGCCAAAGGATATGGGCAAGGTAATGGGCGCACTTATGCCAAAGGTTAAAGGCCGTGCGGATGGAAAAATGGTTAATACATTAGTAAAGGAAGCCCTGAAATAAGCAGGTGATGGGATGAATACAGTTTATCCGTCATTTTATAAGGCTTTTTCCTGTATAGCCGGTGCGTGCAGCCATTCCTGCTGTAAAGGCTGGGAGATAGATATAGATAGCGCCACAGCGGGAAAATATCTGAATTATGGTGGAAGCCTGGGCAATGAACTACGGGCTAATATATCCAGCACAAATGATGTGTATTCCTTTAAGCTGGCTAAAAATGGGGATTGTCCATTTTTACAGAATAATGGTCTTTGCAAACTTATTTTGTTAGCAGGCGAGGAACTGCTTTGCGATATATGCACTAATCATCCACGGTTCTACACTTTTCTCAATGATTATGAGCTGGCAGGAGTAGGCCTTAGCTGTGAGGTTTCTTGCAGCTTGCTTTTGGATACTGGTTCATTGGAGTTTGCCATTGAAGGTAAAGATGGCAAGCTGGGCTTCTCGGAGCTTTTGGGCTTATTGGGTATAGATATGGAGCCGGCGCAGCAGACATTCCGTCCGGGACTGTCCCAGCAGGATGCACTGGAGGTTCTGGAAATAATGGGAGCTACTGAACCCATTGATGATAAGTGGCGGGATGATATTGCTGCATATCAGCAATATGTCCAGAAGAATCCTAAGTTTCTTGAGGATTATAGCAGGATAATGCCACAACAGACTTTTCAGAATATATATCAATATATAATGTACCGTCAGTTGGAAAAGCTCAGTGATTACTGTCTGGATGATTTATTGATTTATACAGATATATCCACGGAATATATTTTTATCGTAGCCGCCATTACCGGTGCTTTGCCAGAAGCTATGCGTCGCTGGTCGGAGCAGATAGAATACTGCCCGGAAAATGTGGCGATGCTCTTAAAAATGTAGATTTATTCGAATGATGATGCCAACATATAATATGGATTCTTTTTTTTTGGAAAATGAACTGGTGAAAATACGAGCGTTCTTCTATGATTTCATGGCAGGTTTTGCCGATGAATCCTTTTGTAAAATATTGAGGGCGCGCAAGGAATGGTTACCACCAGTCTATATGGCAGAAGAGGTGATTGTTATTTCCAAGGCAGCTGGTCCCTTTGACAAGCAGCTGGGGAAATCAATTAAAAAGGGATACAGCATATTTATCTACTATGAGGCCATAAAGGAATATTGCCGAACAATTCATTTGGAGAATGAATATGAAAGTGTTTTAAGCATGGTGCTTGCCCATGAATATTTCCATTCCCTGCACCGTATGTGGGATGAAAAGGCTTTTTGGCAGGATGCCAGCCCAAGAACAGGATTATCCATGGACAGAAAACACCAGCTGACGGAATCTTTGGCAGAATATTTTGCCTATTCCTGGTTGGAAAATAATGCTGGCAGTGATTATGCTGCAGTGGCTCAGCACAGAAAAAGCCTGTGGCTGGAATATGCATATGCTAATTGGCCTTACAGCTCTGCATTGGTATATTTGAGCGACCATAAGAAGTTTTTTGAAATATTGGAGCTTTTGAAATCTAACCCTGCTATGGCGTATAAGAAATCCGGTATAGCTAAAGTTTATTGAATATTGCTACTATATATGGTATCATTTAGTTAGGATTAGGGAGGGCTTTATGTCTACATTGGAGAAGAAGTTGTTGGCATTAGCCAATGGAAAAGAGCTTCCGTGGAATCAAATAATCAAGATTTTGGAAGCATATGGGATCATAGTTCAAACTCCCCGTGGCGGTGGCAGCCATCACAAGGTAATATGTGAAGGTCACGAAACCATTGTAGTTCCGGTTCATAATGGCAAGATTAAAAGAGTATATGCCAAGAAAATCGCCGAATTGCTTGCTGATATTGATAAATGAGGTGACATGTATGGAAAAGACATTGGAATATTACATGGAATTGGATTATCCTGTGGAACTCAGCAAAATAAAGCCTGAAGATGGGGGCGGTTTTTTCGTGTCTGTGCCGCTTTTACCTGGCTGCATGAGTGATGGAGATACTCTAGAGGAAGCATACAGCAATATTGTAGAAGCCAAAAAAGAATGGTTTTCCAGTATGATTGAGCGGAAAATGGAAATACCTGAGCCGGCTGAAAAGGAAGAATATAGCGGAAAATTTATGGTAAGGTTGCCAAAATCTCTCCATAAAACCTTGGTACAGCTTTCTAAGCGGGAAGGTGTAAGCTTGAATCAGTATGTGACAAACAGCTTGGCATATACTGCCGGGCAGAGAGTTTAAAAGTAATGTAACTATAGAGGATAATCATGATAAATATACGAAAATTAGAAGCTGAGTTGTGGGAGTCGGCAGATTTATTGCGGGCGGAGTCAAAACTCACCTCAAATCAATATTGTATGCCGGTGTTGGGCTTGATATTTTTACGCTATGCCTATAGCCGATTCAAGATGGTTGAAGCGGAAATATTGAAGGACAGACCTAGCCGTGGTGGTCGTGTAATGCCAGTGGAGGCCAGTGATTTTGCTGCCAAGAGTGCCCTTTATTTACCAAAGGAAGCTCAATATGATTATCTTCTAAATTTGCCAGAGGATATATCCTCAATGGGGCTGGTTAACAGAGCAGGTCATTCAATGAACAGTCTTGGTGAAGTGGTAAATAATGCCATGGAGCTTATTGAGGATCAAAGTGACCAGTTGAAGGGCGTACTGCCAAAGACCTATACTGATTTCTCCAATGATATATTGGGGCATATCCTCCGCATATTCAGCAATAGTGCCCTTGATGATGTCGGTGGCGATATTGTTGGCCGTATTTACGAATATTTCCTTAATAAATTTGCCAAGAATATTGCCTCAGATGATGGGGTATTTTTTACGCCTAAATCTTTGGTAAAGATGATAGTAAATATTCTGGAACCAAAGAGCGGTGTGCTGCTGGATCCCGCCTGTGGATCGGGCGGTATGTTTATCCAGTCCGGGGATTTTGTAAATCAGTCTGGCATGAACGCCAATAGTGCCATGACCTTTTATGGTCAGGAAAAGGTAGATTATAATGCCCAGCTGTGCTTGATGAATATGGCAGTTCACGGGCTGACGGGTGTTATTAAATCAGGTGATGGTGCCAATACCTTCTATAATGATGCTCATAATTTGGTGGGAAAATGCGATTATGTAATGGCCAATCCTCCATTTAATGTGGACATGGTAAAAAGTGCCAACTGTGAAGGAGACCAAAGACTTACTTTGGGATTACCGGCCATAAATAAAAAGAAAGAATTTAGTAATGCCAACTATCTTTGGATTTCCTATTTTTACAGTTATCTAAATGATAGTGGCCGGGCTGGATTTGTTATGGCTTCTTCAGCTACAGATAGTCAGGGTAAAGACAAAGACATACGGGAAAAGCTGGTAAAAACAGGGCATGTGGATGTAATGATAAGTGTTGGTAATAATTTCTTTTACACCAAATCACTGCCTTGTTCTTTGTGGTTCTTTGATAAAGCTAAAGGTGATGCTTTAAAGGACAAGGTGCTATTTATTGATGCCAGGAATTATTTTACAGCGGTTGACCGTACTCTTAATGAATGGTCGGAGTGGCAGCTTAAAAATCTTAATGCCATTGTGTGGCTCCATCGGGGTGAAAAAGACAAATATACCAAGCTATTGACGGAATATCATAAAGCTTTGAATAGTAACAAGAATTTTGCTACTGAATTGGAGAATTTACAAGAGAAGGAAACTAAGCTTCGGGCTGAGACGAAAAAAGCGGTGGAGGCTGCCAAGAAAGCTGAAAAAGCTGCTAAAGCCAAGAAGGAAAAATATATCGGTAAAAAGGCCAAGGAAGTACAAGCTGAGTATGGTGAAAAATTGGCGGAATTGGCGGAAAGTATTACTGTTGCCCAAGAAGCAAACTGGCTTTATGAAAAATTCGGTAATGGGGAATATACTGATGTTCTGGGAGTATGCAAGTCGGCAACAATCAGTGATATAGAAGCCAAGGGCTGGTCACTGACTCCAGGCGCCTATGTTGGCGTTGCCCCAGTGGAAGATGATGGGGTGGATTTCGGCGAGCGTATGAAGGAAATTCATCATGAGCTATTGCAGTTGCAGACGGATAGTAATGAGCTAATGGATACCATTCAAAATAATTTAAAATTGTTGGGACTTTGAATGTATCCTAGAGATTGTGAATCAATGACTAACTGTTCGGATAATCCGAATAGTTCAAGTTAATAGGAGTTTTTATGAGTTGGGAGACAGTAAAACTTGAAGATGTATGTATGTCAATTTCTGACGGCGATCATCAAGCACCTCCAAAAGTGGATAATGGTATTCCATTTGTTACCATTTCAAATATAAATAGTTCAAATAAGTTCGATTTTTCAGATGTTATGTTTGTACCACAAGAGTATTATGAAAATCTTGATGTGAAGCGTAAGCCACAAAAAGATGATATTTTATATTCTGTCGTAGGTTCTTTTGGCATACCCGTATTTATTAATAGTGATAAAATGTTCGTTTTCCAACGGCATATTGCTATTTTGCGACCTAATACGGAAAAAATAGTGCCGAAATTTTTATACTATGTTATGCGGGGACGAGATTTTTATTTACAAGCTGATAGTGTGGCTATTGGGGCGGCACAAAGAACTGTCAGCTTAACAGCTTTACGAAATATGACGGTTCGTATACCAGGGCGCAAACAACAGAAGAAAATTGCCTCTATTCTCTCCGTCTATGATGACCTGATTGAAAACAACCAAAAGCAAATCAAACTTTTGGAAGAAGCGGCACAACGGCTTTATAAGGAATGGTTTGTGGATTTGCGTTTCCCGGGTCATGAAAATGTGAAGATTGTTGATGGGGTGCCGGAGGGGTGGGGAAAAGAAAAACTTTCACATATTGCACCCATTATTACTGGTAAGAAAGATGCTAATTATGGCACAGAAGATGGGAAGTATTTATTTTTTACATGTGCGCAAGAAACAATAAAAGCTCCTTCGTTCTCGTTTGATTGTTCTGCTGTTATCTTAGCAGGTAATGGTGATTTTAATGTTAAAATGTATAGAGGTAAGTTTGAGGCTTATCAGAGAACCTATGTGTTTTCTCCAAGAGAAATAGATAATTTATATCTATTGTATTTTGGTGTAAAAAACAATATGCGGCAATTATTCCAAGGTGCAAGTGGATCTACAATTAAGTTTTTAACCAAAAGTATGCTAGAGGAAATAATAGTAAATGCTCCAACAACCAACATAAAAAATAAATTTAATGAATATTGCGAGAATTACTATAAGCAAATTGAGAAAGCAAAAGCAAGGATAGCCTTACTGCAAGAAGCTCGTGATCGTTTATTACCCAAACTGATAAGTGGTGAAATAATTATATGAATGTTGATTTTAAATGGTTATTTGATGGTATTGGAACTCAACTGCTAGGAATAATAGTTGGTGTACTCCTTGGAGGGGTTACAGGGTATAAAATAATAAAAAAGAATATTGGTCAGAAACAGAAAGCTAAAGATGGAGCAAGGCAAATACAACAAATGGAAATAGAACCAGGAGAAAATAACGCAGGAAGTTGTATTTATGATAATATACGACAACGTCAAGAGGCTGGGAACAATGCTGAACAAATTCAAGTTGGAAAAATCAGAAGATGATATTGAACAAAAGCAAGTAGCAGGCAATGATTCGACGCAAATGCAAGTAGGGAATCTGATTATTAACCAAGGAATTGATGAAAAAAGAGTTAGAGAAGTTTTTTCTGAAATGATACCGAAGGCTCTTACTGATTATACTGAAGAGGCGTTTGAAACGGCTAATGCTCGTATCGGAGAACTAGAAAAGTTAGTTATCCCTAAAATAATGAACATTGATGGAGCAATAAACGCATTTAAGGATCCCGCATTCCAGATATTGCTAAAAAAAGCACAACAATCAGCCGCGACGACAGAAAATGATATGGATTATTCATTACTATCTGAACTGTTGGTTTGTCATATTCAAAAAGGTGATAATAGAAGAAACAGAACTGGTATATCGAAGGCAATTGAAATTGTGGATTATATTGATAATGATGCGTTATGTGCATTAACACTTGTGCATGTAATTTCTCAATATATCCCTACTAATGGGGAAGTGCAACAAGGATTAAATAGGCTTAATGAGTTGTTTTCAAAGTTGTTTTATACCGAACTTCCAACTGGTAATGACTGGATTGATCATTTGGATGTTTTAGGTACTATACGAATAAATCAATTTGGCAAGTTTAGAAAATTTAGAGAGTATTATCCTAAAATATTAGAGGGATATACTAGTATTGGCATAAGGGAAGGGTCTGACGAGTATAAGAAAGCTATTGATATATTGTCGACGGTAAAACTTAACGAAGCTTGTTTGCAAGGGAATTGTTACTTACCGGGTTATGTTAGAATACCAGTTATAAATAAATATGGGATAAAAGATTTAAACGTTTATAATTCTGGGACGGAAAGAAAAATATCTGGTCCCGAGATTTCAGCATTAGAGGATATATGGGAGCTTTATTCAAAGGATCAAAAGCTTAGAAATGATGTAGTGGACAAGTTTATGGAACAGTGGGATTCCTTCGAGGTTTTAAAGCAAATACGTGAATGGTATGAAAAAATACCAACTTATTTTTATGTAACAAAAGTTGGTACGGTTCTTGCACATACAAATGCTAAACGATGTGAATCTACTATACCGGACTTGTTATAAGGGAGGCACTAAGTTATGAGCTATGATTATTCGGAAAATATCTTGGTTCAGGAAAGTTCCGGGAAGTTATTAGCTGATGAATTAGGCTGGAAGGTCGTTTATGCCTATAATCAAGAAAAATTGGGAGAAAATGGCACCTTGGGGCGTAAAAGCTACAAGGAAATTTTGTTGTCCAGATATTTTCAGCAGGCCTTACGGAAGCTTAATCCTTGGATTAATGACAATCAGATAATCGAAGCTCAAAAAACGCTGGAAAGTCATCTTTCTACAGCTTCCCTTTTGCAGATTAATGAGGAAAAGTATAGGCTCATTAGGGACGGCATACCAGTTACTGTGAAGAAGTCCAATGGAGAGACAGAAACCAGGACTGCAAAGGTAATAGATTTTCATACTCCGGATAACAATGATTTTCTGGCAGTTAAGGAAATGAAAATCCACGGGGATTTGTATCGTCGGCGGACGGATATTGTTGGCTTTGTAAATGGTATTCCATTATTGTTTATTGAGTTAAAGGCCGCCAATGTGGAAGTGCAAAATGCCTATGATGACAACTACACTGATTATTTGGATACCATTCCCAATTTGTTCTATTACAATGCTTTTTTGATGCTGTCTAATGGCGTGGAAGCAAAAGTAGGTACTCTTGGCAGTAAATACGAGTTCTTCCATGAATGGAAGCGCCTGACTGAGGAAGATGAAGGCAGCGTGGCTTTGGCCACCATGCTTAGAGGTATCTGCAAAAAAGAAAACTTTTTGGATTTGCTGGAAAACTTTATCCTTTATGACCATAGCGGAGGCAGTACCGCCAAGATTTTGGCACGGAACCATCAATATCTTGGAGTAAATGAAGCAGTAAAAGCTTATGTTGCCAGAAAGCTCAATGATGGCAAGCTGGGGGTATTTTGGCATACTCAGGGTTCGGGGAAAAGCTATTCCATGGTGTTCTTGTGTCAAAAAATTCGGCGCAAATTCGCTGGTTCACCAACCTTTGTAATTTTGACAGACAGGGATGAGTTAAATACTCAGATTAGTGATACCTTTGCCAACTGCGGATTGTTGGGCAAGAGCAAAAGTTCCAAGTATATGGCCACCAGCGGGGAGGATTTGGTAAATAAATTAAAGAGCAATCCAAGCTTTATTTTTACCCTGATACAAAAATTTAACCAGCCAGCTACCGAGCCCATTTATCCAGATTATGACATTATCGTTATGTCAGATGAGGCTCATCGGAGCCAGTATGGGATATTTGCGGACACCATGATGAAGCTGTTGCCTACGGCGGCGAGGATTGGCTTTACAGGGACACCGCTTTTGTCCAGTGATAATATTACAGCTAGAACATTTGGTGGCTATATTTCTGTATATGATTTTAAGCGGGCAGTGGAAGACGGGGCTACTGTGCCACTTTATTATGAAAATAGAGGCGAGAAAATCCTTGATTTGCATAACCCTGAGATAACGGAAAAGATTCTTGATGCCATTGAGCGTGCGGATTTGGATATTGACCAGCAGGAAAAGGTAGAGGCAGAATTTGCCAAAGAAATTCATTTGATGACCGCTGAGCCAAGATTAAGGTCTATTGCCAAGGATTTTGTGCAGCATTATTCTGATTTATGGACCAGTGGCAAGGCTATGTTTGTGTGCCTTAATAAAGTTACCTGTGTTCGCATGTATAACTATGTGCAGGAATATTGGCAGGAAGAAATCAAGAATTTAAAAGCACAAATCAAACAGTCCACTCAGCAGGAAGCCCAGGAATTGGAACGAAAGTTAAAGTGGTTGAAGTCTACGGAGATGGCGGTGGTTATCAGTCAGGAGCAAAATGAGATTCAGACATTTGACAAATGGGGACTGGATATAAAATACCATCGCACTAAGATGGAAAAACGGAAGCTTGACAAGGAATTTAAGGATAAGGACAAGCCTTTGCGGGTTGTGTTTGTGTGTGCCATGTGGTTAACGGGCTTTGATGTAAAATGTTTGTCTTGCTTGTATTTGGATAAGCCATTAAAAGCCCATACCTTGATGCAGACCATCGCCAGAGCCAACAGAGTAAGTGAAGGCAAGAGCAATGGCTTGATAGTGGATTATATTGGGATTGTAAAAGCTCTCAGAAAAGCTTTGGCAGATTATACGGCCAATGTGGGCGGAAGTGATGGAACTGATCCGACAATCGATAAAAAGGAATTAATCACCAGAATAATAGAAACTATTGATAAGGCGAAGAGCTTCTTGTCTGAAAAGGAATTTGATATTGGCAGATTAATACAGGCTGCTGATTTTAAAAAGCTGGAATATTTACAGGAAGGGGCCAATGCTGTCTGCGGTTCCGTGGAGGATAAGAAAACCTTTTCCACTTACGGGGCGGAGTTAAGCCGTCTGATGAAGTACATTGATCGGGGTGATATTGACAGAGATACCCGCAAAGAATATGAAGCTATTGAGGCTATTTATAATCAGCTAAAGAAAAAGCGGAAGTCCATCAATGTGACGGATTTAATGGTGGAGGTTAATTCCATCATCAGTACCTATGTAAAGGTGGAGGATGTTAAACATGAAGTTTCCGAAGCCCCTGCGAAGAGATTTGATATTAGCGCCATAGACTTCGACTTGTTGGGGCGGGAATTCGCCAAAGCAAAGAATAAAAATCTTATTTTACGGGATTTGGCCGAGGTTATTCAACAAAAGCTGGATCGGCTTATGTTTGCCAATCCAAACCGGATAAATTATTATGAGCGGTATCAAAAGATTATCGAGGAATATAACAAGGAACAGGATAGGGCTACTATTGAAAAGACTTTTATGGATTTGATGAAGACTGCAACGGAGCTTTGTGAGGAAGGTCGCCGATATGTAAGGGAAGGCTTTGAAAGCGATGAGGAGCTTACCTTGTATGATATGCTCTTTAGAGATGATTTAACTGCCAAGGATATTAAGAAACTCAAAGAAGTGGCAGCTATGCTTTTGCGAAAGATTAAGAGTCTTATTGTTGAGTTTGATCATTGGGCTGATAAGCAGGAGACGAAATCTCAAGTGGATAATATTATTCGTGATACACTATGGGCAGAACTGCCGGAGTGTTATGACGAGGTTAGCATTTCCAAATATCGGCAGCAGGTCTATGAGTATGTATATACGCGGTATAGGGATATTGCGTGAATAATAAAAGTGTACATAGAGAGTATTAATAGTGTAAAAAAGGATTATTATGGATTTATTTGATTTTGAACAAGACCCGCAGAAAGTAAAGATGGGGTTTCGGCTGGTTCGGCTGGAAGTATATAACTGGGGTACTTTTGATGGGAAAATATGGGCCATGGATTTGGATGGGGAAACATCCCTTCTCACAGGCGATGTAGGCTCCGGTAAATCTACCTTGGTGGATGCCCTGATTACCCTGTTGGTACCACCCAAGAAGGTTACCTATAACAAAGCCGCAGATGCCAGTGCCCGGGAACGCAGCCTTAATTCCTATATCAGGGGCTATTATGCCCAGAAACGCTCTGAGGATGGCATAGGCCAGCCAGAGGCCCTTCGTGACAGAAACCAGTACAGCGTTGTACTGGCGGTTTTTGGTGATGAAAATTTAGGAGCCAGAGTGACCTTGGCGCAGGTTTTCTGGTACAAGGATGAAACCGGCAGTCCGGAACGTTTTTATGTGGTGGGGGAAAAGACCCTTTCTATTGATAATCATTTCAGTGACTTTGGCCACGATATTCGTTCCCTGAGAAAGCGTCTGATAAATGACGGCTTTATCCATGTCTATGATGATTATCCACGGTATTCGGCGGATTTTCGTCGGCGGTTTGGCATTAACAGCCAGCAGGCCATGGATTTGTTCCAGCAGACCATATCCATGAAAAAAGTGGATGCCCTCACTACCTTTGTGCGGCAAAATATGCTGGAGCAGCCTGGGACAGCTGATGATGTTCAGCGGCTGTTGGAGCATTTTCACGATTTGGATACAGCCCATAGTGCGGTGGTTCGGGCCCGTAAGCAGGAGGAGCAGCTTTTACCTCTTACGGAAACCGGAGAAAGCTATTTTGATCTGCACAGCCGTCAGGTTGTGATTGAAAAGATGGAGGAGGCTCTCCCTTATTGGTTTGCCCAGCAGGACAAGGAACTGCGGGAAAATAAGCTGGCCACCTTAAAGCCAAATTTGACGGAAGCAACGGCTAATCATAAGGATTTATTGGCACAAAAACAGCAAAATGAAGAAAACATCGACCAGGTTCAGCGGCAGCTGTTTCAAAATGGTGGCGATAAGGTTTCAGTTATGGAGGAGAAGCTGGAAAACGCCCAAAAAGCTTTGGAAATCAGCCAGAAACAGCGCCTGCAATATGCTGAAGGGGCTAAAATACTGTCCATAAGTGTTCCTGATGATATAAAGACCTTTGAGGAAAATATCAGCCGGTTACAGGAACTGGAGGAGCAGGAAAAAAATCGGGAAGCCATGTTGGCAGAGGAGCGTAGTGACAATGACAGTGAGCTCAAGGCCCTTAATAACTCCATTTCCATGCTGGAAAATGAGCTGACTTCCCTACGTAGTCGTAAATCCAGTATTTCAGCGGAATATATTGAGTTACGGCAAAAAATCTGTCAGGATTTGGATTTAGCGGAAACTGAGCTGCCCTTTGCCGGGGAATTAATGCAGGTAGCCGAAGGGGAGGAAGCCTGGGAAGGGGCTTTGGAGCGGCTGTTGCACGGCTTTGGCATGTCCCTGCTGGTGCCGAAGTTTCATTATGGAGAAATAATTAACTGGATGGAACGCCACCAGGTGAAGCAACGGCTGGTTTATTATTCCTGCGATGAATATGTGGATCCGGTGGATTTTGGGGATTTGTCCGAGGATGCGGCCTGTACCAAGCTGGAAATTCGCCAGGATACTCCTTTTAAAAACTGGCTGAAGCGGGAGCTGTACCAGCGCTTTAGTCATGTGTGCTGTGAAACTGCCAAGGAATTTCAGCGGGAAAAATATGCCATTACCATAAAGGGACAGATTAAGAGCCAGGGCAAGCGCCATGAAAAGGACGACCGGTACGAATTAACTGACCGGCGGAGGTTTGTATTGGGCTTTTCCAATTTAAAGAAAATACAGGCCTTGGAACTGGAACTGGAAAATCTGGAGGAGGCCGTTAAGGAAGGCAAGCGTCTGGATGGCCGGTTAAAGCGTCAAACCAGCGAGTGCCGGAAGCATCAGCTGGCCATTAATAATTTGCAGCAGTTTGAGGATTTTTCCCTGTTGGATAAATTGTCGGCGGAGAAAAATGTTGCGGACTGTCAGGGCAAGCTTTTGGAATTGCAGGAGGAGAACTCCCAGTATCGGCAGCTGGAAAAGGAGCTGTCCCAGCTAAAGACCCAGCGGCAGGATCTTGATTTACAGATTCAGCGGCTGGCCATTACCCTTAACAATATTAATCATGCCATTAAGGGGCATAATCAGGCGATTTCAGCCGATGAGGACCGCTTGAATAATCTGTCGCTGGAGGAGCAGGATTTGATTTTCCCTCGCTTGTCCGAGCGGGCAACCCAGGTATTTGGTGGGCGGCATTTGTCTTTGGATAACCAGGCTGAGCTAAAGGAATTGTTGGCGGATAACCTGCGCCATGAACGGGAGCTTATGGCTCGAACCAAGGAGGAGACGGGGCAGCAGCTTGTGGTATTGATGCAGCGGTTCAAGGCTTCCTTCCCAGAGCTGGGAGATGAGCTGATTGCCTCTCCGGATGGCTTGAATGATTATCGGCAGCTTTTGTCCAGACTTCAGCTGGATGCCCTGCCGAAATTTGAGGACAAGTTCCGCAGTCTGTTGCGGGAAAACACTATCAACCGCATTGCCCTGTTCCAGGAAAAGCTCAATAATGTCTGCGATGAGATTAAAGAGCGCATTGCCATGATAAATCGTTCCCTGGCGGATATTGATTACAGCGAGGGACGGTATATTCAGATTGAATGCGACAATGTGACAGACAATGATATAAAGGATTTCCGCAATCAGCTTCGGTTGTGTGTCACTGGCTTTAAGGAAAGTGATGAGGCGGGAGTATATTCTGAGGAAAAATTCCGTCAGGTGGAAAAGATTATTGAACGGTTCCGGGGCAGACCGGAATGTGCGGAGATAGACAAGCGCTGGACCAGCAGAGTTACTGATGTTCGCAACTGGTTTAGCTTTGCGGCATCTGAGCGTTGGCGGGATACTGGTGAGGAATACGAGCACTATACGGATTCAGGTGGTAAGTCTGGCGGCCAGAAGGAAAAATTGGCCTACACCATATTGGCGGCCAGTCTGGTATATAACTTTGGCCTGGAAGCCAAACGCAAGACCATAAATACCTTCCGCTTTGTGGTAATTGACGAGGCCTTTTTGAAGAGCTCCGACGAATCCGCCCGCTTTGGGCTGGAGCTGTTCCAAAAGCTGGATTTGCAGCTGTTGGTGGTAACGCCTCTGCTAAAAATCGGTACCATAGAGCCATATGTTTCCCATGTGGGCTTTGTGTACCAGGACGACCAGCAGCACCGTTCCTATTTGCGTAATCTCACTATTAAGGAACTGGAACAGGAACGGGAAGCCTTTGATGGGTGATTATTAAAGATAAAAAAATAGCATTGAATATTTGGGGATGTGCATCGGCATGTCCCCATTTCGTTGCAGATATACGAAAATCCGTGAAATAAAGGGTTTTACCGTGTATATGTAGAATGTAATTATTCAGTTGTGTATCTATGGACCTTGGACGGTGAGGATATTATGGATAAAAAGACTTTATCAGAAGAAGATATAAAGTTTCGGTATATTACCCCGGCGATTACAGCCAAGTGGCCTAAAGATGCTATTTTCATGGAAAAGCAAATTACCGATGGACGGATAAATTTGCGGGGCAATATGGCATCCCGAGAACGACCGAAAAAAGCAGATTATCTTCTGTATATTTCTCCTAATAACCCGATAGCTGTAGTGGAGGCCAAAGACAACAAGCATAGTGTATCCTTTGGTCTGCAGCAGGCCATGACCTATGCTGTAATGCTGGATTTGCCTTTTGCTTATAGCTCCAACGGTGATGGCTTTGTGGAGCATGATTTCCTCACGGGCAAAGAGCGTACTTTGTCCTTGGAGGAATTTCCCAGTGCTCAGGAGCTTATGGACCGCTATCAAAAGGAAAAGAAGCTTACCGAGGCCGAGTTAACCATAATGGAACAGCCTTATTACTCCGGTATGGGGGCCAATACTCCACGGTATTATCAGCGCATTGCCATAAACCGGACTTTAGATGCTATTGCTCTGGGGCAGAGCAGGATATTATTGGTGATGGCCACCGGTACCGGCAAGACCTTTACGGCCTTTCAAATAGTGTATCGGCTCCTTAAAGCAGGCATAAAGAAAAAGATTTTGTATTTGGCTGACCGCAATTTGCTGGTGGATCAGACCATACTTCAGGATTTTGCCCCACTGGATAAAACAATTCACAAGATTAATTTCGCCAAGGATGACAAGACCACCATTGGGGCTTATGAGGTGTACTTTGCCCTGTATCAGCAGATGGTGGGGGACAATGACGAGGAAAAATTTAGGGATTGGTTTGCCCCGGACTTTTTTGATTTGATTATTGTGGACGAGTGTCATAGAGGCTCTGCCAAGGAAGAAAGCCGTTGGCGGAAGGTGTTGGAGTATTTTAAGGATGCTACCCAGATTGGCATGACGGCTACCCCAAAGGAAACCAAGTATGTGTCCAACATTAATTATTTTGGTGATCCTATTTACACTTACAGCCTAAATGACGGTATCAATGATGGCTTCCTGGCGCCATTTAAGGTTATCAACATTACTACGGATATTTCTGATGGTTGGCGCCCAAGGGCTGGCCAGCTGGATTACTACGGGAATGAGATAGAGGACCGCATATATAATAATCGTGATTATGATTATAATCTTATTTTGGAAGATCGCACCAGACAGGTTGCCGAGACCATTACGGAATATTTGAAGCGTACCGACAGGATGCAGAAGACCATTGTCTTTTGTGCCACGGAGGACCACGCCGAGCGCATGCGCATGGCCTTGGTTAATTGCAATCATGACATGGTAAAGGAAAATCCCGATTATGTAGTACGAATAACCGGCAGCGATGAGTACGGCAAGGGCAAGTTGGACTATTTTATCTCTGTGTCAGAGAAGTATCCGGTTATTGCCACCACATCGGAGCTCCTTACCACCGGGGCGGACTGCAAAATGACCAAGCTCATCGTATTGGATAAGATGGTAAATTCTATGACCACCTTTAAGCAGATAATTGGTCGTGGTACCCGTCTACGCCCTAATGAAGGCAAGATGAGCTTTGTGGTGATGGATTTTCGTAATGTAACCCATCTCTTTGCCGACCCTGACTGGGATGGCCCCATTGAGGTGGATCCAGATTTTCCTGGTAAACCAGGTGGAAGTCCTATTCCGCCAGATACACCAGCGGATCCGCCTGCAGAACCGCCAGAGGGCAAGACCGTTTACTATGTACGGGAGGATGGCTGCAAGGTAGCAGTAATACACGAATCTATTGCAGTATATGACGCTGGAGGCAAACTGCTACGGCAGGAAAATATTATTGATTATACCAAGACAAATATCTTGGAAGGGTATGCGTCTTTAGGTGAGTTTATTAAGAAGTGGAAGAATTCTGAACTAAAAGCGGAGTTCGCCAAGCATTTAGCCGAGGTTGGTATTGATATTGACAAGTTAAAGCGGGACCAGAACATGGCGGATGTGGACGATTTTGATTTCATCTGCTATGTTGCCTATGGCAAGAAACCACTGACTCGCCGGGAACGGGCCAACAACATTAAGAAAAAGGATATATTCAGCAGATATAGCGGTGCTGCCAAAGAGGTGCTGGAAACTCTGCTGGATAAGTATATGGATTTAGGTATAAAGGAAATAGAAAAGACAGCTATATTGAAGTTGGCAGACTTTGCCAGATTTGGTACACCAAAGAAAATAGCCGATTTATTTGGTGGTAAAGACCAGTATTTAAACGCTGTGCGGGAATTGAAGAAAGACTTATATGAGGATGAGGTAGGTTAATAATGGCAATTAGTGGATTTGTAAAGAGAATAAGGGATATTATGCGCATGGATGCCGGTGTCAATGGTGACGCCCAGCGCATCGAGCAGCTGGTGTGGATTTTGTTCCTTAAAGTATATGATGCCAAAGAGGGAAACTGGGAATTTGACGATGAAGATTATACGTCTATTATTCCTGAGGAGCTTCGCTGGCGTAATTGGGCCAATGATAACAGCCTCACCGGGGATCAGTTATTGAATTTTATCAACAATAAGCTGTTTCCAACCTTGAAAAATCTTGCTGTATCTAATGATACCCCGACGAAAAAGGCTATTGTGCGGGCCACCTTTGAGGATGCCAATAACTATATGAAGGATGGCGTCCTGCTTCGTCAGGTTATTGATGTTGTAAATGAAGTAGATTTTGATGATATCAATGAGTCCCACGCTTTTGGGGACATATATGAAAGCATATTGAAGGAATTGCAGTCGGCGGGTTCTTCCGGTGAGTTTTATACCCCAAGAGCCGTAACGGAATTTATGGCGGAGATGATAGATCCGAAAATTGGGGAGACCATGGCGGATTTTGCCTGTGGAACTGGTGGCTTCCTTACCAGCTGGTACAAACAGCTTCAAAAGCAGGTAGTTAATACAGCTGATAATGAGACCATAAATAATTCGATTTTCGGCATGGAAAAGAAGCCTTTTCCGTATCTTTTGTGCATTACCAATCTGTTGCTTCATGGTGTGGATAATCCCAATATCTACTACGGCAATTCTCTTACCAAGAATCTCTTGGATTACACGGAAAGGGACAAGTTCGATAAGATTTTAATGAATCCTCCCTATGGTGGTCATGAAAATGCCTCTATCAAGGGCTATTTCCCAGATGATTTGGCCAGCAGTGAAACCGCGGATTTGTTTATGTCCGTGATAATGTATCGGCTGAAGCGTGATGGCCGGGCAGCAGTAATACTTCCTGATGGATTTTTGTTTGGTAATGATAACGCCAAGACCAGCATCAAGAAAAAGCTCCTGGGCGAGTTTAATCTTCATACCATTATTCGTATGCCGGGAAGCGTATTCGCTCCTTATACCAGTATAACTACCAACATCCTGTTCTTTGACAATACAAAGCCAACCAAGGATGTATGGTTTTATCGCATGGATATGCCGGAGGGCTACAAGCACTTTTCCAAGACCAAGCCCATGAAGCTGGAGCATTTCGACAAAGTTAAAGAATGGTGGAATAATCGGCAGGAGATAGTGGTGGAGGATTGGCCAAAGGCCAAGAAATTCACCGCAGCGGAAATAGCTGATAATGACTACAACCTTGATTTATGTGGCTTCCCTCATGAGGAAGAAGAAATTTTGGAGCCAATGGAACTGATCAAGAGCTACCAGGATCATCGTCAGGTACTGAACGCCAAAATCGATAAGGTATTGGCGGAAATAACCGCTAAATTGAATGGGGAATAAACTTGTAAAATACCTTCTTACATCGCGGGGATTCTTGACGTATCGTTTAAAAAAAACTATAATCGAGGCAGAGAAATAGTTAAGGACATTAAGCACCAAAAGAGACCCTCGATAGATGAATGGCGTGGAAAACTAATCATCTTCGAGGGTCTTGCACTTTTAAAGGAGTGTAACTTATCATGATGACGGCACAGCAACTGAAAAACAGCATATTGCAGCGGGCCATTGAGGGAAAACTGGTGGAACAACGCCTCGAGGAAGGCACTGCCAAAGAGCTTCTGAAGCAGATAAAGCTGGAGAAAGATAAACTCATTAAAGAGGGAAAAATCAAGAAAGCTAAGCTCTTGCCACCTATTACCGAGGATGAAATTCCTTTTGATATCCCAGATAGTTGGGAATGGGTACGTCTAGGTGATATTGCTATTTTCGAGAATGGTGATAGAAGTAAAAAATATCCTACTGAAAAAGATTTTTGCACTGATGGAATTCCTTTCTTGGGAGCTAAAGACATGGTAGATGGCAACATAAGCCTTCAAAATGTCCGTTTTATCACTAAGGAAAAATATGATGAATTAGGACAAGGAAAATTAAAAGATAAAGATATTGTCTGCCTATTGCGTGGTTCAGTGGGTAAAATGGCTATATTTAAAGAAACGACAAAATATAAAACGGGGTTTATTTGCGCTCAAATGCTCATTTTACGATTTGTTTTGTTGGACATTATAGATACCTATTTTACTTTATTGAATGCTCCCTATATACAAACAGCTATTAATTCAAAGGTAACGGGAACAGCTGTAAGACAGTTGCCGGCAAAAGAGTTAAAAGATTTAATAGTTCCCCTGATTCCTTTAGCCGAACAGCATCGCATAGTAGCCAAAATAGAGGAAATGTTGCCTCTTGTTGACCAATACGACAAGGCATATTCCAAGCTTACTGACTTGAATGAAAAATTCCCTCAAGACATGAAGAAAAGCATTCTCCAATACGCCATTGAGGGAAAGCTGGTGGAGCAACTCCCCGAAGAAGGCACTGCCGCTGACCTTTTGAAAGAAATCAAAGCAGAAAAAGCCAAGCTCCTTAAAGAAGGAAAAATAAAAAAAACCAAGCCATTGCCACCAATTACCGAGGATGAAATACCATTTGATATTCCAGATAGTTGGGAATGGGTAAGACTGGAAAATATAACTTCAGTAGTTGGTGATGGCATACATGGCACTCCGGAATATGATGATAATGGGGAAAAGTATTTTGTTAATGGCAATAATTTATGTAATGGAAAAATAATATTAAAGGACAATACTAAAAGAGTATCTAGCTCTGAGGCAGAAAAATATAGTGTTCCGTTAAATGGAAAAACTGTGTTAGTTTCCATAAATGGAACTATCGGTAATATAGCCTTTTATAATGATGAACCAATTATCTTAGGGAAAAGTGCTTGTTACTTCAATCTGCTGGGGGATATTGATAAAAAATATATTAAGTCAATTATAGAGTCATCATTCTTCATGGAATATGCCTTACAAATTGCAACAGGTTCAACTATAAAAAATGTATCATTGAAAGCAATGAGAAATTGTATAATACCGCTCCCACCACTATCCGAACAGCACCGTATTGTAGAACGCCTGGACCAGCTTTTGCCCCTTTGCAATAAGCTGATGAAAAAAATGTAATAATGGCATAATGGCAAAAAAATAAGTGACGTGTTTAACAGTGTGTTAGGGTATGATGCTATTTTTGTATCAAAAATTGACAAATGTTAATAGAGTGATGGACTATACTTGACAAAATTCGTAAAATATGTAAAAATTAGGAAAATACATATTGAGGGGGAATAGTATGCGATCGGAAGACTATTGCGTTTGTAAATGTAATGTAGACTTTGACAAAATTGTTAAAGCTATAACAAAGTCTGTTAGGGAGGACTTGCCAGATTATAGAATAAAAAATCATAATACTACTAATAATGCAACCAATTATATTTTACAAGATATAATGAACACAAATGTAGATTTGGTGCTAGGGGAAGTAGGATTTAAAAAAATAATTTTTAGACGAGGAAGCTGGAATATTATTTTTTGGTATGATAGAACTAATAAAATAGCTTTGTCTGTAATGCCTATAAATAAATATAATCGTGTAAAAAAACACGAGTCGATGACCCATTATATCAAAGTATTGGTGGAAGTACAGAACCGTAATATAATTCCAAAATCTGAACAATTATGTTTGTTTACTGACCCAGATTACGAAATAAAGCATGGTGAGTTGCGAGATGGGATATTTCAGAAAATTTCAGGAGACGCACAAGAAATTCTTATGGAATGTCAGCATGGTATAATAACATATTTGTTTGATGGTGATGATGTAAATAATATAGATTATATTTTACCAAGCTATGATTTCGGAACATATGATAAAAAATCGTTGAACGAATATATTGAGCCTAACTTGATGACAATGGATAATGATTCTGGCATAATCTCAGAGAGTGTTAAAAGAATGGAAACTTCTTACAGGAAGCCTATAATAACAATGAAAGCAGATTTGCTGTCGCATAAGGTTAAAGGTGATTGACAATGAGAGTGACCACTAGTTTTTTAGGTGGTAGATTAAAGGAAGCTATGCAATACAGAGGAATGGGCATAACTGATCTGGCAAGGGCAGTTGATGGAATTAGCAAACAATCTATATCTTTATATGTTCGTGGAGACAATAAGCCTTCATATGAAAATATTGAGAAGATGGCTAGGATTCTGGATATGCCTGTAGGTTTTTTTACTAATGCAGACGACCGTGTTTTAGAGACAGATAATATATATTTTCGTTCTCAATCTACAGCTTCAAAGAAACAAAGAATCTCTCAATCAATTAAGGTTGATTATGTTGGAAAAATATATAAGTGTTTGAGTAAGTATGTCGATTTTCCTAAATTGAATCTTCCAAATAGTATAGAGATTATTGATGATGGTGATATTTTTACATATATTACTGATGAAGGTTATGAGCAATTGGAAAAATTGGCCACTGAACTTAGAGAGTTGTGGAAGCTTGGTAATAGCCCCATCGTAAATATGCAATATTTATTAGAATCAAATGGCATTATTGTAACAGGTTTTAAAGATGTTGATGCTCGTATAGACGCATTTAGCAAGCGGATTAGATTTGTTGATGATATGGATAGTGTTCAGCCATTATATATTATAGCTGTAGCCCTAGGTTCTAAGAGTCAGCAAAGATTAAAGTTTGATATGGCACATGAATTAGGGCATTTGCTTTTGCATAGTTTTGAGTTGGAGACTGAACTTATGTCAAAAGAAGAGTTCAATGCGATGGAGAAACAAGCAAATACTTTTGCCAGTGTATTTTTGTTACCTAAAGACTCATTCGGAAAAGATGTAGCACTTTATCCAACTAAGTTGCAATATTACTTGCAGCTTAAAAAGAAATGGGGAGTATCCATTCAGGCAATGTTATATAGAGCTAGGCAGTTGGATATTATTAGTTCATATCAATATCAATATATGATGAGGCAAATCTCTAAAAATGGTTGGCGGAAATCTGAGCCAGCTGACATCGTAGGGGAATTATATGAAAATATTTTCCAGGGGGCTATTGATGCGATAGTAAATAGCGAGTATATGGATTCCAATGAATTATGCCAAGAATTTGCTCACTGTGGCGTATTGCTTAATATAAGAGATCTGGAAAATATATTGTCTTTACGAGAAGGAACTTTCAAAGAGACAGATATATCGCAACAGCGTGTAAAGTTAAGGCTTATAAAATAATGGTAAATTATTGAGGATGATATGTCACAAGGTATAAATTATGATAAAGATACAAAAGTAATAAGTGCTGTAATAGTTGACACATCTGCATTTTTAGTTGCTAATAGTGACTTTTTGGGTGTTAATTCTCAATTATTGCCATCATTTTTTGCTGCGATAAAAGAAAAAGGAATTACATTACTAACACATCCAATCTTGGAAAATGAGATAATCAAACATTTACCAGATTCGTCACTGGTAAGGAACTATAATGAGTTTATTTCATATGTAGAAAGGTGTGAAAAGATATTAAAATATAGTGATAGCTATAATATTGATTTTTTTAATCAACTTAAAGCTATTGATGTGCGTGGTAAACTACATGAAAGGTATATTGAAAATTTTTCATCTGCTGAATACTTAAAATATCCGTCTGCGGAAGTCGTATTTAAAAAATACTTTGAATCTCAACCACCTTTTACAGATTGCGGAAAGAAAAAAGCAGAATTTCCAGACGCTTTTATAATAGCTTCAATTGTGGAGTATTTAAATGAGCACCAATTTGATATATTGCTTGTTGTAAGTGGTGATAAAGATTGGGAAAAATCGCTTAGCAAAATAGAACGAGTCGTTTTTTGTGAAAGAATTGATAAAGCATTAAAGTGTATTAATAGTATTGAGAGTATTATTTCAGATGAAATGATTAATTATATTCTAAATGCAGTTGAACAGGAATTAAAGAGAGATGTAATATTTCATTTAGAATGTGAGTGCTATGATGTTCCGGACTATGAATTTATAGATTCATTTGAAATGAAAAATGTTACAGTAAAGATGGTTGATGATTTTGTTCCATTAAAGATATCAAGAAATGAGTTACTGATAAAAATTGGTATGTGTCTAGATGTCAGTGGAAGTGGTAGAATATTTGACGAAGAAAATTCCATTTGGGATAGTGTTGACCGATGTTATTTTGTAAAGGCATATGCAGAACTGTCTGTTTTTAAAGGAGAAGCATATGTTGAAGCCGAAGTTGTACTCGGATATGATTTTGATAATCCTTATGATGCGATGGTTTCAAATATTAAGCTCATAGTTGATGGTAATATTAATGTTGAACCAGTTGAATATAATTTGGGTCCAGTTGAATACGAAGGTGAAATAATAAAGTAATAATTGTGTGTATTACCAGATGCTTGGGAAGATGAAATTTATGTTTTATCAGATCTCTGCCCCCAAGGGGTCTTTTCCAATGATGAGGCATTATATCATCATGGCATGATTGACAGAGAGCCATTGCAGCACACTATTACAATTTATTCTGGGTATGGCACTTTCCGGCTAGTGAAAGATGGAATTAACGTTTTCACTGTGAAAAAGGAATTGCTGGAATTAGGCAAGAAATTGGTAAAGAATCCCTTTGGGCATATTATTCATGTATATAATCGTGAGAGGACGAGTTGCGATTTGGTTCGTTCCAGAAGCTGGTTTGAAATTCAGGATTTTCAAACTTCATTAAAATATTATGTGCATGATAATAATAAAGATTTAGGTAAATTAATGGAGTATGTAAATGAAAGAACTTAATGCAAAAGAATATAAGAAATTTGAAGATATTAAATATACCAGGCCAGATGGCTCGGAATATTGGAGTGCCAGGGAGTTAGCCTCGGTGTTAGATTATAATAAATGGGAAAATTTTTCTAAAGTTATCAGTAGAGCCATGATTGCCTGTGAAAACAGCGGACACAGTGTTTTAGACGATTTTCCTGAGGTCAGGAAAATCGTGTCAGCAGGTGCAGCTAATAAGCCGGTGAAGGATTATGAATTATCCAGATATGCATGTTATCTTGTTGTACAAAATGGAGATCCGAGAAAAGAAGTTATTGCGTTGGGACAAACATATTTTGCAATACAAACGTATCGGCAAGAGGTAGCAGACCATTTTAATCAATTAGACGAAGACAGAAGAAGACTGGTGGTACGCGGTGATATAAAACAGTGGAACCAGCTCTTGGCAGAGACTGCACATGATGCGGGAATTATAACCAATGAGGAATTTGCTATATTCCAAAATGCTGGTTATATGGGATTATATGGTGGTTTGGACGTTGAAGATATTCATGCAAGGAAAAACCTGAAAATAGGACAGAAAATATTGGATTATATGGGCAGTACAGAACTTATTGCCAACTTGTTCAGAATATCCCAAACGGAAGAAAAATTGCGTAAAGATGACATACAGGGAGCAGATGCTGCAACCAGTGTCCATTATAATGTTGGGCGAGAGGTCAGGACAGCGATAGAAAAAATTGGTGGCACAATGCCGGAAAATTTACCAACACCAGAAAAGAGCATACAGCAAATCGAAAAGGAACAAATGAAAAGACTTAAAGCTAAAGCTAAAAAGGGAAGTATAATGCTTGATGAATAGAGTAATGTAAATATATATCGTGCTCAGTCGGGGGCTGGTTGATTATGGCAGGTGCCGGTCAAAATGAGGGGGATCTTTGCACATGGCAAATAAATGTATTGTTATCGTAGATATGCAGAATGATTTTATTGATGGGGCTCTGGGAACAAAAGAGGCTCAGGAAATGCTGCCCAAAATGGTGGAAAAGCTGGAGGAAGTTAGGGATGTTGACTTGATTTTTACTCAGGATACCCATCAGAAGGATTACCTTTCCACTCAGGAAGGGAAAAATCTGCCAGTGGAGCATTGTATTGAAGGACAAGAGGGCTGGGAGATATGTAAGGAGCTACAGCCATTTTTGAACAAGGCAAAGACTGTTGTTAAGAAGCCAGCCTTTGGGTCTATGGAACTGCCGGCTTTAGTAAAAGACTACGATGAAGTGGAGCTGGTGGGTTTATGCACAGATATTTGTGTCATTTCCAATGCCATGATATTAAAGGCGGCCAGTCCAGAGCAGAAAATTGCTGTGGATGCATCCTGCTGTGCGGGAGTTACCCCGGAAAGTCATGTAGGCGCCTTAAGTGCTATGAAAATGTGTCAGATAGAGATAAGGAATATTGAAGTATAACTCTACTCTCCGTAGGTACATTTATTGCTGCTATTGGGCTATTATAGGAGCCAGAGGTGATGAAAGATGAATCAATATGTTACTGGGGACCTTATAAAAAAACTGCGGGAGAAAAACCGTTATACCCAGGCAGAGCTGGCGTCCAAAATCAATGTTTCCGACAAGACCGTTTCCAAGTGGGAGACAGGGAAGGGGTATCCGGATATTTCTTTGCTGGAGCCTCTGGCCAAGGCCCTGAATATTTCTGTGATAGAGCTGTTGTCCGGGGAGGACATTAGGAACCTCAACCGCTGTGCCAATATGGCCAAGGTTAAGTTTTATGTGTGTCCGGTGTGCGGCAATGTTATTCAGACCATTGGGGAAGCGGTAATGAGCTGCTGCGGTGTAACTTTGCCACAGCTGGAACCTGAGCCTGCCGATGGTGAGCATCAGTTGCAAGTGGAAAGAGTGGAGGATGAATACTACGTTTCCGTGAACCATCCCATGGACAAGGAACATTATATATCCTTCATTGCCGCAATATCTGATGAAGGTATCCAGTTTAAAAAGCTATACCAGGAGAGTAATGCCCAAGGAAGATTTCGTATCAGCGGTGTAAAGTGTTTCTATGAATATTGTAACCATCATGGCTTATTTCAGTTTAAAGTTTAATACAGAATACTTAAAAGGCTGTCAGAAATTAGTTGTTTTATGACAGCCTTTGTGTTACCTTTTAATTAATATTTATTGGGTATATAACAAATAAAAGGGGGATGTTTATGAGTCGGAAAAATAAGAGCTATCGTGCTCTTGCCTTGGCAGTTGCTTTGGCTGTTTCAGGGACGTTTATGGGGGCAGCTTCCACAGAGGCAGCTGATAGCCCAAAAGCGGCTTCTGAATACACTGCTCAGGTCAACAATGAGGTATATTCAAAGTTGGATTTCAATGATGAGCAGGAACGGGAATTTGCTACCCGAGGTTTGATTGTTGCTCCGGAAAAGCTGGAAATCAAGGATGAAAATGGTAAGGTGGTCTGGTCTCAGGCAGCCTATGCTTTTCTGGATAAGAAGGCACCAGATACGGCCAATCCGAGCCTTTGGCGCAATGCTCAGCTGAACCATTATTATGGACTGTTTAAGGTAAAGGACGATATTTACCAGGTGCGTGGTTATGATATGTCCAATATTACCTTTGTAAAGGGAAAGACAGGCTGGATCATTTTTGATCCGTTGATGACGGTGGAATGCAGTAAGGCCGCCAAAAAGCTCGTGGATGAGCACCTTGGTGTATTCCCGGTAAAAGCCATAATTTATAGTCATTCCCATATTGACCATTACGGTGGTGTTCGCGGAATTTTGGATATGGAAGATCCGGAACAATTCATAAAGGAGAATGGTATATCCATAATTGCCCCGGAAGGCTTTGAGGAGAATGCAGTTTCGGAAAATGTATATGCTGGTACGGCCATGGGACGCCGGGCGGCTTATCAGTATGGTGTATTGCTGGATCCAGGTGAAAAGGGACGCCTTTCCATTGGCATAGGTATGGGCCAGTCCACCGGTCATACTTCTTATATTTCGCCAAATGATATTATTACCAAAACCGGTGATACAAGGGTCATTGATGGTGTGACTATGGAATTTCAGATGACCCCAGGCACAGAGGCCCCATCGGAGATGAATACCTGGTTCCCAGAGAAAAAGGCCCTTTGGGTGGCTGAAAACTGCACAGGAACCCTGCATAATTTATATACATTGCGGGGAGCCCAGGTAAGAGATGGTAATAAGTGGTCGTATTATATTATGGAAGCCTTGTCCCGCTATGGTAAGGAGGCCGAGGTTACCTTCCAGGCCCACAATTGGCCGCATTGGGGCAATCAGGTCATCAAGGAATATATGACTAATACGGCGTTAATGTATAAATTCATTAATGATCAGACGCTTTTCTATCTCAATCAGGGTTTGACGCAAAACGAGATTGCCTACAAGATAAAATTGCCTGATCCGTTGGAGAAGGTTTGGTACACCCGCCAGTATTACGGCACTGTGGCTCACGATTCCAAGGCCGTGTATGAAAAATACATGGGCTGGTATGATGCCAACCCGGTTAATTTGCACAAGCTGCCACCGGAGGATACAGCTAAAAAGACTGTAGAATACATGGGGGGCAGTAAGGTTATCCTGGAAAAGGCCAAGAAGGATTTTGCTGCTGGCAAGTATCAGTGGGTAGCTGAGGTAACCAATCAAATAGTATTTGCCGAGCCAAATAATCAGGAGGCTCGCAACCTGTGTGCTGATGCCATGGAGCAGCTGGGGTATCAGGCTGAGTCCGGTACCTGGCGTAATGCTTATTTATGTGCGGCCAAGGAGCTGAGAAATGGTTCTGTTCCATTTTCTAATGCGGGGGGCAGCCCTGATGTGCGGAAAAAGATGGGTTCGGAATTAATGCTGAACTATATCGATATATGCCTGGATAATAATGCGGCACAGGATTTGAATTTTACGGCTAATCTAATTCTTACCGATACCGGTGAAAAATATTTGCTCACCGTAAAGGCAGGAGTCTTGGTGTATCAGAAGGGAGAGCAGTCTCCGAATGCTGATGTAACCTGGACAATGCCGAAGGAAGGATTGTTTACTGTTCTTACCAAGAATAAGGCGGCTCAGAAAAACATTCGCCAGGAGGGTAACAAGGAGTTGTTAGGTCAGTTGACGGATTATATAGTTATTTTCAATCCTTATTTCCCAATTATTGAGCCATAAAAATATCTTGGCAGGAAAAACAAAAAATTCAGCGAAGTATATCTCAAGGTGATGTGGCTGGCTATTTTAAGGCTGGTTGTTAATAATTATATTTAAGAGAGAAAGTGGGGCGTTTGTATGACTAAATATCAGTGTGGACCTTGTGGCTATGTTTATGATCCGGAGGTGGGAGATCCTGATAGTGGTGTGGCACCAGGTACTGCCTTTGAGGATTTGCCAGAGGATTGGGTTTGCCCTATATGCGGTGTGACCAAGGATATGTTTGAGCCAGCATAAGAGAATGGCTAATAAATAGGTGTATATAGACAGCTGTGAGTTCAATGATGGACCACGGCTGTCTTTTTTGTGTGTAATTGCATTTTTTAAAGGATTTGGAGAACTGATAGCGAATAAAGCAAATTTAGAGGGGGTGCACATATGTTTAAGCTTCAATCAATTCGGATGAAGTTATTGATAACAATAGTATGTTGTACATTGCTATCGGTAATGGTTGTGGGCGCTATGGCCATAGTCAATTCTTTGAGTGTCACTGGGGATAGTGCTGAAAGAGAACTTATGGCGACCAGCGAAAGTAATGCCAAGGACATTAATGAAACAATGGCCTGTGTGGAAACAGGGGTTAATTCTTTGGCAGCGGCAGTAATTGGCGACCTGACGGATTTGGAGCGGTTGAGTACCGATAGCTATTATGTAATTAGCGAAGAAACCAGCGCTGGATTTATGGCCAAAAACTGTGCCAACAGCGTGGAAGGCACCATGTCCTATTATGTGAAATTTAACCCGGATATTTCAGTGCCTACGGCGGGAGTTTTAGGAACTAGGGACACCACCTCCGGTCCATTCAAGGAAATAACCCCTACGGATATAACTCTTTATGAAAAAACGGATATTGCCCATGTGGGATGGTATTATATACCAATCAACAACCATAAGCCGACCTGGATGAATCCATATCACAATGCCAATCTTAACGTATATATGATTTCCTACGTGGTACCGCTTTTTGCCAGTGACGGCACGGAGATAGGTATTGCCGGCATGGATATTGATTTTAATATAATTCAGCGTAAGATTGCCGATGCCAAAATATTTGAAAGTGGTTTTGCCATGCTGGCTGACAGTAATAATAATATAATTGCCAGCAAGCAGCCGGAGCATCCTCAATCCCTAAAGGAAATGGACAGTGCCTTGGATAGCTTTGTAAGCAACAAAAAACAGCAGGAAATCTGTGAGTTTTCCTATAACGGAGAAAGCTATGTGGCTGGGTACTCGGTCTTGAAAAATGGCATGAAGTACATCATGGTGGTGCCTAAAAGCGAGCTTAATGCCAAATCCAGAAATCTCTTACTGATAATTTGTTTGGGAATGTTGGTTTCCCTGGCTTTGTCCGGTATATATGCCGGCTGGTTCAGCAATCGCATTACCAGTCCACTGGTAGAGATGGAGTATAAAGCCCGGAAAATGGCGGATGGGGATCTGACCATGGAGATGGAAGTGGATTCCGAGGATGAAATTGGTCGGGTGGCGGAAGCCTTTAATGCTATGACTCGACATCTTAATGAATTGGTCCGGCATATTGCTGAGGTTTCCGATCAGGTAGCTAGCGGAGCCAGCAATATATCTGCTTCGGGCAATCAACTGGCCGATGGTGCAGCTGCCCAGGCCTCCTCGGTAGAAGAGCTTTCATCCTCAATTTCAGAGATAAATAGTCAGCTGGCCATGACAGCCAACAATGCTGATGAAGCTAATCGCCTTACAGCTTCGGCCCGCTCCATGGCCGACAAGGGCAATGACCAAATGCATGAAATGTTGGTGGCTATTGATGATATAGGTGCATCATCCAAGAGCATTTCTAATATCATTAAGGTAATAAATGAAATCGCCTTCCAGACAAATATTTTGGCTTTAAATGCCGCAGTTGAAGCGGCGAGAGCCGGGCAACACGGTAAAGGCTTTGCGGTTGTGGCCGAGGAAGTGCGGAATTTGGCCAGCCGGTGCGCCAAGGCAGCCCAGGAGACAACGGACATTATTGAAGGATCTTTGGGAAATGTGGAAGCTGGTACGAAATTGGCCAAGACAACGGCGAATGCTCTTAAGGACATAAAGAATGGAGTGGATAAGGTAGCTGCTTTAGTTGATGATATTGCTACTGCCTCAGAAAAGCAGAGTGCCGCGTTGAAAATGCTGAATCAGGGGATACTGCAGGTTTCTAATGTGGTTCAGAATAATTCATCAACCGCGGAGGAAAGTGCTACGGCCAGTGCAGAATTAAGCAGTCAGGCTGAAACACTAAAGAATACTATTAGAAAGTTCAAATTCTGAGTTCGGCGGGAAAGGTATTAAAATAGGGGCTGTCGTGTTGACAGCCCCTTTGTAGTGCCATATTTTATTTTAATAATTCTTCCTTCAGACGCTTGTAAGCTCGGGTGTAATAAACTCCGTTTTGAGCCTCTCTATGGTCAAAACCATAAGCTCGACGGCTTAATGCGATGATTGGCGGTGCCTGAATACGCTTGGCAATACCCATACCGCTAAACTGCTGCCACCAGCGCTCCAAATCCTCTATGAAAGCAGCTGGGGTAGGGAAGTACTTCTTTACGATACCCTTTTCACAACCTAACTTGTCTTCCAGCATACCATCCTTGTACCAGCGAAGAATATCGGCTGGGGTGGCTTTTTCCCACCGTTCGATAAAGCTGCGGAACAGATAGTCATGATAAGGATATTTGATTGGATCGCCTTTGCCTTCGTCAACGTTTTGGGCTTCGGAGAGCTCGGCGCTAGGTACAATATCGATACAAGCCTGTGGGATAACTTCCTTGCCAAATATTTCCTTGTTCATGTATTTGGCCAGAGCATAAATTTGGAATTTCCACAAATCAGCTAAGGCACAGAGGAAACCGGCCTGATCACCATAGAGTGTTGAATAACCTACGGTAGTTTCGGCTTTATTGGCATTACAGGTGAAACCACCACCAAAGGCCGCTGCACAGGCTGCCAATACACGTCCGCTGCGGTCCCGGGCCTGAATGTTTTCCTTAACAAATGGTGACACCTGTAAGCTCATTTGGCTGTTATCCTTCAGCAAAGTAATTGGAATGCTTTCCAGTTGCTTAATGGTGTGGTCCACGGACTCCTGAATAGGAATAACTGTATAATAACAACCAAGATTTTGGGCCACCTGCTGGGCTATTCCCTTTGTGGTTTCGGAGTTATATTCACTTGGCATATTTACCAAAAGAACATTTTCAGGTCCCAAGATATGAGTGTAAAGAGCGGCGGCAACTGCTGAATCAATGCCTCCGGAGATACCTACAACAACCTTATCCATATTAATTTCGTTCAGGAAGGATTTTACTCCGTAGGCAATGGCATCAAATACGTGAGCTGTTTCTTCCTTATGAGGACGCTTATAGGTAGGCATATTGTTTATTTCATCCAGGTCGACATAGAGAATGCCTTCCTGATATTTTTCAATACAAGCAACAGGATTACCCTGATTACTGTAAGCGGTACTGCAACCATCAAAAGCATAAATGGTTTTACCGTTGTTTTGAATACCTGTATTATTTACATATAATAGTGGAGTATTGCTGTCTTGAGCGGTCTTACCAAATACCCGGTGTCTTTTGTGAGTTTTCCCAAAGGTATATGGTGAAGAGGAAATATTAACCAGAAAATCTACACCCTTTTCCCGTAAAATATCTACTGGGGAGAAGCTGTAATCAGCACTCCAGCCGTCTTCACATAAGAATCCGCCAATGGAATAGGTTTTGCCCTGCAAGCTGATGTGAATTGGAGAAACCAAATCCCGAACGTCTTTCCCCATTTCCTCTGCAAGTTTTTTGAGACTAAAAAAATGACGGGTGTCGTCAAATACCCGGTAGTTTGGCATTAACGCCTTTATCACGAATGGATAAGGCATATTGTCAGGTTTTACCAGTTTGCCCTGATATGCAGTGAACAGAGCATTGAATTTGCGCGGACGCCCGTCATTATTCTTGTTGTCCCAATCTACAGCCACATTTCCGAAGATAATGGCAATGTCTTTGGATGCGGCGATAATATCCTGACCGCATTCCTCGCAGTCCTTGATAAAAGACCGCTGCTCCCAAGTGTCTCCCAGCAAATAGCCTGGAATGGACATCTCAGGGAAGATGATCAAATCAGCGTTGTTTTCCTTTGCCTCCTTGATGAGGTCCAGCATCTTGTCCGTGTTCACACTTGGGTGGCCTGGAGTGACACGAAGCTGTGCCATAGCAATTTTAACCATTTTTAATACACCTGCCTTATATAAAATTATTCCTCGTAAATTATTATAACAAAAAATGAATTAAATAACCATCATTACACCCTAAACTAATGTTTATGAAAGTAAAAAAATGTGATAAAATAAATGCCGAAGAGTACATTAGGAACCCAAGGAAGGGTCTACTGTCATTAATAAACGGATTTGGAAGAAGTGGTGACGAATATGGGGTATAAAGGTGCAATTGTTGTTGGTATCTTGTTGGAAATACTTTTAGGAGCAGCTGCGGCGGCTTTTTATTTTATGTATTATATTCATACGCCAACATATTCTATTAATGCTTTGCACAAGGCTATCCAAAGCGGTGATGTGGAGGAATTTCAACACTATGTCGATTTGGATGCGGTTTTAATGAAGGCAGCTATCGATTTGGATGAGCTTACACCGCAGGGCAACACCATGAAAGCCAAGCTCCGGGATGGCTCATTTGTTAACGCATGTAAAGAGGATATTTTGAATTGCGTAGCCAATGGTGACTGGAAGGAAGTTAAGGAAATCACTGAAGAGATCGATTTTCAAAATAAAATTGGCTTAAGGACCATGTCCATAAGGCGCATTGAATATGTTGTCAAGGATGTAGTCCCTGAAGCCGATGAGGATGGCGAGGAGACCTCTGCCGCAGCAACTGAAGCACCGGAATATCCGACGGCCTCTGTTGGAGTTCGCATTTATGAGCCGAATTTGGGGGATACTTTTGTTATACATTTGAAAATGCGTCAGCTGGCCGATGAAAGCTGGCAGGTTTATGATGTGTTAAATTATGGGGAATTCGTAGATGCTCTCATGAAGCAAAACGAGCGGGATTTGAAACGTTACGTGGATAAGGTTCGGACTAATATCCGTAACACCGAAGATAAATTTGCTGATTTAAAAAGGAGAATGCCGGTAATAAATAAGGAATGGATAATCGAAGCGCAAAAAATCATGAAGGAGTCCTGTGAAGATTTGGATTCCTTGAAAGTACCTTTGACAGGCGCCAGATTGGATTCCCTGTTGCGGGATAGAAGAGCAATCTTCTACGATATGATGGACATGTACTATGAGAGTCTGAATTACAAGGAAAAGGTAGAAGATTACAAGAAAGCTGCTGAAGAAGCTGCCAAGGCTGCCAAGGAAAAGGGTAAGAAGCTAAAGCAGAAGCGACCACCTAATTTTGACAAAAAGGCTGCAGAGATTGACGGAAAACTTACTGAAATAAATAAAAAATGGGAAAACAATAAGACAGAAATCGACAAGATAATCGGACCAAAAATTCAACCAATGCCGAAGGCTAAAGGACTGGCTGCATTACGTAACAATGACGATGATGCGGTGCGTCGGGCCAATTATCCAGGGGCAGATAGGGCAGCTGAAGGTGATGGAGTAAATCCATTGCGGGCGGAAACCTTGCCAGAAGTTTCGGCGATGGAAGGAGCAAAACCTTAATCTGTGTAAATAAAAGTCTTTGTATACAACACAAATGTCTTGTGCTATAATTACAGGAGTTTGTAATGGCGAAGGCAAGATTAGGGGGAAGAGAATGAAATACATCAGTACAAGAGGAAATGCTCAGGAATTAACCGCTGCAGAGGCTATTATCAAAGGCCTGGCCGATGACGGGGGACTGTTTGTACCCGATACTATGCCCAAGGTGGATATGACGTTTATTGACGGCCTGCAGAGCTTGTCCTATCAGGAACGGGCTGTTAAGGTATTAAGCCAGTTTTTAACAGATTATTCTAAGGAAGAAATTGAAGGTTGTGTTTCCAGGGCTTATGGCAACAATAAATTTGATGACAAGGCCATAGCACCGGTAAAGTTATTAAAGGATGTTTCTGTTCTGGAGCTTTGGCATGGTCCAACCAGTGCCTTTAAAGACATGGCTTTGCAATTGTTGCCACAGCTTTTGTCCACTGCTTTAAAGAAAACCGGCGAGAAAAATGAGGTTTTGATTTTGGTAGCTACCTCGGGAGATACCGGTAAAGCCGCCTTGGAAGGCTTTAAGGATGTGGAGCAGACCAAAATAATGGTGTTCTACCCAGACAATGGAGTAAGTCGTATACAGCGCCTTCAGATGGTAACTCAGTTGGGGGATAATGTAGCCGTAACAGCTGTAAAGGGAAATTTTGATGATGCCCAAAGCGGTGTTAAGACCATATTTAGTGATAAGGAATTTAATAAACGTTTGAATAATATAGAGGTCTCCTTATCATCAGCCAATTCCATAAACTGGGGACGTTTGGTACCGCAGATTGTGTATTATTTCAGTGCTTATGCTGATTTGGTTAAGGCTGGGCGTATTAAGTCCGGTGCTAAGGTAAGCTTTATTGTGCCTACCGGTAATTTTGGCGATATTTTGGCAGGATTTTATGCCAAGGAAATGGGGCTGCCGGTAGATAAACTGGTGTGCGCCTCCAATACCAACAATGTATTGACGGATTTCCTTAATACTGGTGTGTATGATCGTAACCGGGATTTCTTCAAGACCATTAGCCCATCCATGGATATTCTTATATCCAGTAATTTGGAACGGCTGTTATATCATATTACCGGTGATAGTGCCAAGGTGGCCGGCTGGATGCAGGAGCTGGCCCAAACAGGAAAGTATGATGTAGGTGCTGAGGTTTTGGCTAAAATAAAGGAAATTTTCCTTGCGGACTGGTCTGATGATGCTGCTACTAAAGCTATGATTGCCCAGGAATACCGATATGAAAACTATGTGGTTGATCCTCATACAGCAGTTGCCTGGAATGCCTTTGGTAAAAAAGCTGGTTTGGATAATGTGGTAATAGTTTCCACTGCCAGCCCATATAAGTTCAATGAAAGTGTTTTGACAGCTCTTGGTAAAGATATAGCTGGCAAAGATGAGTTTGAGTTGCTGGATCAATTGGCGGAGCTTAACAACGTTGGGATTCCAGAGGGTCTGGGCAAATTAAAAAATTCTGCGATTCGTCATCAGTCTGTGGTAAATAAAAGTGAAATGTTGGATGCAGTTTTAAAATTTGCAATCAAGTAATATAAAGTAATAAGAAATATACCTAATTTTCTAAGGGAAAGAATAATTAACAATTTTTGACAAATTGCCCTAAAAAGATTAATATTAATTAAGGATTTTCTGACCAAATCGGAAAATCATTTATCAAATCATTAATGCCATAAATAATTTGCTTTGAGTTATAGGACTTTGGCCTTAAGGAAGTGGCAAATTGTTATGGCAAATTTATTCAAAAGAAAGAGGTAGATAGCAAAATGGCAACTATTGACTTGACAAAGTATGGTATCACTGGTACTACTGAGATTCTCCACAACCCTTCCTATGAGGTATTGTTTGAAGAGGAGACCAAGGCTGGCCTCGAAGGTTATGATGTTGGAACAGTTACTGAGCTTGGTGCTGTAAATGTTATGACTGGTATTTACACTGGCCGTTCTCCTAAGGATAAGTACATCGTTATGGATGCTAATTCCAAGGATAAGGTTTGGTGGACTTCTGACGAGTACAAGAATGATAACCATCCTATGTCTGAGGACGTATGGGCAACTGTTAAGGATATCGCTAAGAAAGAGCTCTGCAACAAGAAGCTCTATGTTGTTGATGCTTTCTGCGGTGCTAATAAAGATACCCGTATGGCAGTTCGTTTCATCGTTGAGGTTGCATGGCAGGCTCACTTTGTAACCAACATGTTTATCCAGCCTACTGCTGAGGAGCTGGAGAGCTTTGAGCCAGACTTTGTTGTATATAACGCTTCCAAGGCTAAGGTAGCTAACTACAAAGAGCTCGGTCTGAACTCCGAGACCTGCGTTGCTTTCAACACTACCTCCAAGGAACAGGTTATCATCAACACCTGGTATGGTGGTGAGATGAAGAAGGGTATGTTCTCCATGATGAACTACTTCCTCCCACTCCAGGGTATTGCTTCCATGCATTGCTCCGCCAACTGCGATATGAACGGCGAGAACACTGCAATTTTCTTCGGTCTCTCCGGTACTGGTAAGACCACCCTGTCCACTGATCCTAAGCGTAAGCTCATCGGTGACGACGAGCATGGTTGGGACGACAAGGGCGTATTCAACTTTGAGGGCGGCTGCTATGCAAAGGTTATCAACCTTGACAAGGAGTCCGAGCCAGACATTTACAACGCTATCAAGAGAAATGCACTTCTCGAGAACGTAACTGTAGATGCTAATGGTAAGATTGACTTTGCTGATAAGAGCGTTACTGAGAACACTCGTGTATCTTATCCTATTAACCATATCAAGAACATTCAGCCAGGTTCCACTGCACCAGCTGCTAAGAACGTAATTTTC
>Ga0256405_10002142_pt1 | contig 47642 bp, 41 predicted proteins | sample RumenRJG_02DNA_FD_189096 | JGI IMG/M metagenome (GOLD analysis project Ga0256405, IMG submission 189096) | Bovine rumen microbial communities from Lethbridge, Alberta, Canada - RJG_02 | ecosystem: Host-associated > Mammals > Digestive system > Stomach > Rumen | place: Canada: Alberta...
TTTTTTCTTTGTCCGTACCTGCGCCAATTCATCACTCAGGCCAGACAGACTTACTTGCTTATCCATGCCTATATTTTACCACACTTGCCTTTATTCCGCATCTTTTCTGTGCGGTATTGCCTTAGATCGCAATTTGGATTGCTTATGCTCCAATTTTTTGCTTCAACTGAAAGGCTGTCTTCGTACGAAGAGTGGTTTATCACCGACTACGAATGTCCGATCTACGGCGTCCAGAAGATGCTTGGTGAATACGAGAGCCTTGATAAGCTCAACTATCTCGCCGCCTTGATTGACGAGCTTTCCCTGAGCGATCAGGAAAAGCTCGTTGCCGTTATGGAGGCTGGCTGCGATGAGGTCAGCGACATCGACGATCTCATCAACCTGACGTTCAATCTGGACTGCTACGACATCATGCCCGGTATCAACGACGAATCCGATCTCGGCTATTATTACGCCCACGAAGCCGGTATCTACTCCGAAAAGGATCTCGGACCTCTGGCAAATTACATCGACTATGAACGCTATGGGCGAGACATTGCGATGGATGAGCAGGGACGCTTCACCGATGAGGGATATGTCCGCGTCGCAAGCGAGAGATGGGACAGACAGTTCGACGGTGATCTTGATGATATTCCCGACGAATACCGGATCACCGGCTCAGGGGAAGCCGCCGAGCGTGACAGCACCATCGCCGTTCTCATCGTTGAGCCGGACAAGGAGCCTTAGTAAGACCGAAAGAGTAGAGAGTACGCGCCGCCGGTATGGAGAGTTTCAAAATGTTTTCCTGTCAGACGAGGAATGTTCCCAGCTGGAAACGGCTTATCCCGGCAAAGCTGCCGAATACATTGAGCGGCTGTCCCGGTATATGGCTTCCAATGACAGGCACTATGCCAATCATTACGCCACCATCAAGAAGTGGTTGGACGAGGACAGCAAGGGCAGGAGCGCGAAAAACTACACCTACGATGATAACGAGGGAGAATGTCTATGAATCCGATTTTTACGAAAATGGTTGATGCCGTTGAAGCTGCTAATGCCGCACCGGACGATTACATCAATTCCGCTGATGGGCTGAAATACTGCGGCAAGTGTCATACGCCGAAAGAAGCGTTTTTTCCCGCTGACCTTCAGGCACAGGGCTTTACCAAGCACCCGGTGATGTGCAAGTGCGCTGACGTGCGCCGCGAACGGGAAGAAGCGGAGCGTCGGGAATACGAGCGAATGTCCTACATGACGATGCTCCGCAGCGAGGCGTTCCGTGATATGCCCGCCTCTGGCTGGCGGTTTGAGTCAGCCGCAGTTACAACACCCCAGCTTGAAAAGGCGAGGGGCTACGCGCAGAACTGGGACGAGTTCAAAAAAGCGGGGATCGGGCTGCTCCTGTTCGGGAATGTCGGCACGGGAAAGTCCTATGCCGCTGACTGTATTGCCAACGCTCTGATTGACCGTCTGGAGTCTGTCCTCTTTGTGGGAATGTCCGATGTGGTCAATCGAATGCAGGGTAATTTCGGCACGGATCGCGACCATTACATGAAAACGCTTATGCGCCCTGACCTCCTCATTCTGGATGATTTGGGTGCAGAGCGTAACACCAGTTTCGGCAAGGAGCGCGTATTCGATGTGGTTGACAAGCGGCTGCTGACCGGCAAGCCCATGATCGTCACCACGAATATCCCGCTTTCCGTTATGAAGCAAGCTGCCGATTTGGATGACCGCCGCATTTTTGACCGCATCTTGGAGGTCTGCGTCCCGATCATGTTCGATGGAGACAGCTTCCGCAAAAGCACCGCTGCCGACAATCTGAAAACGGCGGCTCGTCTGCTCGGCTGATAAACCCAAGAAAGGAGCTTTTACATGGAGAATTGCATCGGCACCGTTCCGATCCATCTGAAAATGACGCTGACCGCCAGAGAGGCAGCAGAATACAGCAATATCGGTATCAACAAGATTGACAGTATGCTGAGAACGCCCAACTGCCCGTTCGTGCTTTTCGTCGGCACAAAGAAGCTGGTCAAGCGAAAGGAGTTTGAACAGTTCATCAGTGAAAAACTGGTGATATAAGTGGCTTCGGAAGATTTGTAAATAAGAGGAGAGTTTTTTCACGCAACGGCTTGAGAAAAAGGACGTTATATGCTATAATTTATGTGTAGTAGTGTGTCCTTTTTCGCAAGCGCGGAAAGGATACAATCTATGGGTAAGAATCTGAAAGGCAAAGAATGTGGTAAGGGTATCTGCCAGAGAAAGGACGGTTTATATTACGCACGGTTCGTAGATAAAACAGGAAAGCGGCATGAGAAGTATCTTCCGACGCTCCCCGAAGCTCGCAACTGGATTGAAGAATCAAAATACGCCGATGCGCACGAGGATGTTTTCGTAGCCACCGATACGACGGTGGATCAATGGTTTGATTTTTGGATTGAGAACATTGTGGGTGATTTAGCCCCCAATACGCTTCGCAACTATCGGGAGCGGTATGTTCACAATATTCAGCCTGTTATGGGCAAAATGATGATTGCCAACGTCAAGCCGATGCACTGCAAAAAGGTGTTCATACAGATGGATGCTGACTATGCGGGTTCCACCATCCGTCAAGCCTATATCACAATGGGTACGATGTTCAAGGCTGCGAAGATGAATGACCTGATTGCCAAGCACCCAATGGACGGTGTGCGGTTTACAAAGCCGGTTCGTGCGACAGACGATATTAAGTTCCTCACCCGTGGCGAGCAGCGCGTGTTTCTTGAAACAGCGAAACGCTCCCGCAACTACAACCAATACGCGCTGATCCTTGAAACCGGTTTGCGCACCGGCGAGATGATTGGTCTGACGTGGGACGCGATTGACTTTGAAAAGCGCACGCTCACGGTCAACAAAACATTGGAGTTTCGACACGGTGAACAGTATTGGCGTGCGGGTCCTCCGAAAACGCAGCACAGCTACCGCACAATACCGTTGACGGATCGGGCTTATGAAATCCTCAAAGGTATTTGGAACAGCCGCCCGGAGCAAAAGGAGTCACCGACGCTGGACAAAACGCTTGAGTACATAGACAGACGTACAGGCGTTTCTTCTCGGCTTGTCATGCGCGATCTTGTCTTTATCAACTGGCGAACAGGAGAGCCAGCGAAGAACAGTTCCTATGATACCCACTTATATAAGCTCTGCGATGAAGCAGGGATCAAACACTTTTGTATGCACGCCCTGCGACATACCTATGCTACAAGAGCAATCGAAAGCGGTATGCAGCCGAAGGTGCTGCAAAAACTGCTGGGTCATGCCAGCATCAAAACAACAATGGATCGGTATGTTCATGTGACTGCCGAATCGCTGGATTATGCCATCAAGCAATTTCAGCAAAATGGTGTAGTCTGATGAAATCCAATAAAGCCAAATGCGGAAATGGTGTAAAAATGGTGTAACAGCCAAGACACCAAACGCTGAAACCCCTTGAAAATCAAGGAAAATCGAAGGAGAATGAGTACAAATGAAATTAGGTATCGTGGGACTGCCGAATGTTGGCAAGTCCACCCTGTTCAACGCCATCACCAACGCTGGTGCTGAAAGCGCCAACTACCCCTTCTGCACCATTGACCCCAACGTGGGCATGGTAGCAGTGCCGGATGCACGGCTGGACAAGCTGGCAGAGATCTATGAGCCGGACAAAAAGACCCCGGCGGTCATCGAGTTCGTGGACATCGCCGGTCTGGTGAAGGGCGCCAGTCAGGGTGCGGGCCTTGGCAACAAGTTCCTGGCCAATATTCGCGAGACCGATGCCATCGTCCATGTGGTCCGTTGCTTTGATGACGAGAATATCATGCACGTGGTGGCGGATGCTGGCACCAATGTGCCCGTGGACCCCGTGGGGGATATTGAGGCCATCGATATGGAGCTGATCATGGCGGATCTGGACATGGTCCAGCGCCGTGTTGACAAAGCCCAGAAGGCCGCCAAGGGCGACAAGAAGTTCCTCCATGAGGTGGAGGTGTTCAAGGCGCTGGCGGAGCATCTGGACGGCGGCAAGTCCGCCCGGACCTTTGACTGCTCCGATGATGATAAGGCCCTGATCGCCACCTCCGACCTGCTGACCCTAAAACCCATCATCTACGCCGCCAACATGGACGAGGACGGCTTCGCCAATCAGGAGGGCAACGAGTATCTGAAGAAGGTCCGTGCGCTGGCAGAAGCCGAGGGCAGCGAGGTGCTGCCCATCTGTGCCAAGCTGGAGCAGGACATCGCTGAGCTGGAGGGTGAGGACCGCCAGATGTTCCTGGACGAGCTGGGCATCGCAGAATCCGGTCTGGATCGGCTCATCAAGTGCAGCTACTCCCTGCTGGGCCTTATCTCTTTCCTGACCTACGGCAAGGATGAGTGCCGCGCCTGGACCATCAAAAAAGGCACCAAGGCCCCTCAGGCCGCCGGTAAAATCCACACTGACATTGAGCGGGGCTTCATCCGGGCGGAGGTCATTGCCTATGATGATATGATCAAGTACGGCGGTGTCAACGCCGCCAAGGAGAAGGGCCAGCTCCGCAGCGAAGGCAAGGAGTATGTGGTTCAGGACGGTGACATGATCTACTTCCGCTTCAACGTGTAAAATCAGCTTCAAACAACAGCGGTCCCGGGTATGACACCCGGGACCGCTGTTTTGTGAGGATGGGGGATGTGCGAAAAAGCTCTACCGCCAAAAGAAATGGACATGACGAAAAGTCATGTCCATTTCTTTTGGTGGAGCCGAGGGGAATTGAACCCCTGTCCGAAAACAGTTTCACGGGACTTTCTCCGGGCGCAGTCAGGTTTCAGAATTCCCGCCTCACAAAGACACCTGACAGACTTTGCGGTTTGGTAGAGTCATGATGCGTGGGCAGGTCAACTCTTTCCCGCCTCACGGACGCCACATCAACGACGCCTTCCCCGGCCTGTGGCCTCTCCGGTTCAGACGGCTGCTTTAATTAAGCAGCAATAGCAACAGTATTGTTGTTATTTAATTTATAAAATTGCCCGTTTTATGGCGGTCAGGCGCCGCCGCCCGCTTGTCCCGCTTCCCCATCCCCGTCGAAACCTTTACGGCCCCGTCGTCGGAGCAAATGTCACTCATTCCGTTTCCGCCTTCCGGCGAAAACTTCATCCGTTCCATTGCTCCTCCTCTTTCGTTCCACAAACGCTCCGCTGGTTTGTGAAACGAGTTGGACGTGAGTTGCGCTTTTGAGCAAATGTCACTCATTCCGTTTCCGCCTTCCGGCGAAAACTTCATCCGTTCCATTGCTCCTCCTCTTTCGTTCCACAAACGCTCCGCTGGTTTGTAAAATAGGAAAGCAGAATTTGCTATTTGGAATTGTAACACATTCCCATATCGGAATGTGTTACAATTCCGTGACAGTTTCAGGTTTTGGTCAGCTTGACCATCAATTTGGCCGGGGTGAGTTTTGCCAGCAGACGGTAGAACTTATAGAACAGTCTGGGGGTGTAGATGGTCTGTCCCGCTCTGGCCGCCCGCAGTGCACCGCCGGCCACCTGTACCTGATCGCAGTAGGGCAGCAGTTCAAAGGGCCGGGAATCCACCACATGACCCACTGCCAGAAACTCTGTGGCCATGGGGCCGGGGCAGACGGCGGTAACGGTGATGCCCTTTGCCTTCAGTTCCTCCGCCGCGCCGATGGTGTAGGCGGAAACGTAGGCTTTCGTGGCAGAATACACCGTCATCCGGGGGGTAGGGCAGAAGGAGGCGATGGAGCTGACGTTCAAGATCCGGCTCCCGGCTTCCATATAGGGCACAGACAAATTGGTGATGGCCGTCAGTGCCCGGAGGTTCAGATCGATCATCCGGGTCTGGGAAACGGTGTCGATCTCGCCGATGTTCCCCAGATACCCGCATCCGGCATTGTTCACCAGCAGGGCGATCTCCGGCTGTTCCTCCACCAGATGCTCCTGATAGGCGGTAAAGCTCATGGTGTCGCACAGGTCCAGCGGCAGCGTCAGGGTGCTGATCCCCTTTTCCTCCAGCTGCTCTGCCAGTTCCTGAAGGCGGTCCGTCCGGCGGGCAATGAGCCACACCCGTTCAATTTCCGGGAATACGGAATAGAACTGCCGGACAAATTCCCGGCCAAGGCCGGAGGACGCGCCGGTAATAACTGCTGTTTTCATGGTCAGATCTCCTTTCGGAGTATTTTAGTGGGTCTCGGGAGCGGGATACTCGACGCCCTGGGTATCCACCCGGACGGTTGCCATGACCACGGGCTTCTTGGGCATATCGTTCATCATGTTCCGCTGGACACGGGAAATGTCAATGGCCACATCCTGACCCTCGGTGATCTTGCCGAAGGCGGCGTACTGGCCGTCCAGATGAGGAGCAGGAGCCACCATCACAAAGAACTGGCTGCCGGCGGAGTTGGGTGCCATGGTGCGGGCCATGGACAGCACGCCGGCCTCGTGGATCAGGTCATTCTGGCGGAAGCCGTTGCCGGCGAACTCGCCGTTGATCTCATAGCCGGGGCCGCCCATGCCGTTTCCGTTGGGGCAGCCGCCCTGGATCATGAAGCCGGGGATGACCCGGTGGAAGGTCAGGCCGTCATAGAAGCCCTTGTTAGCCAGAGAGATGAAGTTGTTGACGGTGTTGGGAGCCTTCTCGGGATACAGCTCGCCGCGCATAATGCGGCCGTCCTCCATAGTGATGGTTACGATGGGATTGCTCATATTCATTCGTTCCTTTCTGATCTGTTATCTGCGGGCCTTCATGGCCCGGTCCATTTCACGGGCGGCGTCCCGCTTTGCGGTGGCGTCCCGCTTGTCGTAATTCTTCTTGCCCTTGCACAGGCCGACCTCCACCTTCACCTTGGCGTTCTTGAAATAGACGCTCAGGGGCACCAACGTGTAGCCGTCCTGCTTGACGAGAGCGTGGAGCTTGCGGATCTCCCGCTTGTGCATCAGCAGCCGCCGGTCCCGGTCCGGGTCCCGGTTGAAGATGTTGCCATGCTCGTATGGAGAGATGTGCATGCTGTGAACGAACAGCTCGCCGTCCTGTACAGTGCAGTAGGAGTCCTTCAGGTTCATCGTGCCCGCACGGATGGATTTGACCTCCGTGCCGCACAGTTCGATGCCTGTCTCGTACTTATCCTCCACGAAGTAATCGTGGTAGGCTTTGCGGTTCTGGGCCGCGATTTTGATTCCCTTTTTCTCCGTGGGGACCACCTCGTTTCCAGTGAGTCAGTATACCATAGTTTTCCCATGACTTCAAGAAAAACAAGCCCTTTGCAATTCAACACGCCTATGCTATAATAAACTGAATACAGTATAGGCAGGGTCTCTGCCCTTTAAACGAGGTGGATAGAATGAAAATGCCCATGGATCTGACGGAGGTCAAGCTCCGCCGCAAGGACGTATTTGAGGGTAAAATCATGACGGTGCACGTGGATGACGTGCGCCTGCCCAACGGCGAGGAAGCCACTCGGGAAGTGGTGGATCATGTGGACGGCGCGGCGGTCCTGGCCCTGGATGAAGCCAACCGGGTGCTGGTGGTCCGCCAGTACCGGTATGTATTTGGCAAGGTGTTGGATGAGCTGCCCGCAGGCAAGCTGGACCCCGGCGAGGACCCGGTGACGGGCGCTTTGCGGGAACTGAAGGAGGAGACCGGCGCGGAGCCGGAGACCTTCCTGCCCCTCGGCAAGCTCCTGCCCGCCCCCGGCTGCTACGGGGAAACGCTGCACCTGTTTTTGGCCAAGGGGCTGAAATTCAGCCAGCAGCAGCTGGACCCCGATGAATTTCTCAATGTGGAGCGGGTACCCTTTGATGAAATGGTGCACCGCTGCGTCAACGGTGAGATCGATGACGCCAAGACCGTGGCCGCAGTCCTGCGGGCCAAGGTCCTGCTAAACCTGTAATAGAAAAATAATAGGAGGTACGTTTCCTTGGAACAGAAAACGGACGCCCAGAAAACCATCCTTATTGTGGAGGACGAAAAAAATATCGTAGACATTCTGCGCTTCAACCTTCAGCGGGAGGGCTACCGCACCATGGAGGCCTATGACGGAGCCGACGGTCTGGAAAAGGCCCGGAAGGAAAACCCCGACCTAATCCTGCTGGACGTGATGCTGCCGAAGATGATCGGTTTTGACGTGTGCCGCACCCTCCGGGAGGAGGGCAACAACGTGCCCGTCATCATCCTCACCGCCCGGGAGGAGGAGGCCGACAAGGTATCCGGTCTTGAGATCGGCGCCGATGATTACATTACCAAGCCCTTCTCCATGCGGGAGCTGATCGCCCGGGTGGGAGCCAACATCCGCCGCACGGCTATGAACACCGCCGCCGCGGCCACCGCTGCGGCCACAGCCATGCCGGTGGCAGGGGACCTCTCCATCGACACGGACAGCCATCAGGTCTTCCGGGACGGCAAGCCTCTGGAACTGACCACGCGGGAATATGAGCTGCTGACCTTCCTTGCCAGCCATCCCAATAAGGTCTACTCCCGCATCGACCTGATGGAGCAGGTCTGGAACTACGGCTACGTGGGCGACGATCAGCGGACGGTGGACGTGACCGTCCGGCGTCTGCGGGAAAAGATCGAGGAAAACCCCGCCAGCCCCAAATACATCCTCACCCGCCGGGGCGTGGGGTACTATTTCGCGGTGTAATCCCCACCGGCTCCGGTGACGTTCCTCGCGTTCTTCTCATGTTTTGAAGAGGACACAGGGATCTTCTCCGGGACGCGCCCGCCCCCGCACACGGCGGGCCGTACAGTTTTCAGATCCTTTGAACACCATAAAGGCGGTGATTTTTTGTTCCGCAGCTTACATATGAAGCTGACGCTGATCCTCCTGCTGCTGATCACATCCCTGATGGCGGTGGTAGGCGCGTTCCTGACCACCAGCGTCACCAGTTTCTATATCGACAGCTTTTATCAGCAGATGAGCAGTGCCTTCGGTGCGGACCGCCGGGAGTTTGTGGCGGACCTCCGCAGCGCCGCCGCTCAGCCGGACGGCGCTGAGCGTATTCAGGAGATCATGGAGGTCAATGCCGGTATGCTGGGCATCGACTACCGCACCCGGAACTACTATGTGCTGGACGGCACCGCAGGCAGCTTTCTGGCTGGCAGCGCCGAGTCCTCCGACCTGCCCCGGGAGCAGTCCGCCAACCTTCTGACCGCCCGGAACGCGGTTGCACGGAAGGACGCCTCCACCGTAGGCGACGAAAGTGATATCTCTGCCGACTACATGGATGTGGCCATCCCCATCTTCGGCGGTGACAACGCCTTCATCATCTACATTCTGGATAACAAGGACACGGTATCCGATCTGAATAACCAGCTTTTCCAGATCATCATGCAGGCCCTCATCATCGGCTTGCTGATCTCCGTGCTGCTGAGCTTCCTGCTCTCCAAGACCATGGTGGGCCCCATTGAAAAGCTGACCATCGGCGCAGAGCGGGTGGCCGCCGGTGATTTTGACAGCGAGCTGCCGGTGGAATCCACCGACGAGATCGGTATTCTCACCGGAACCTTCAATGAGATGGCCGAGGTCCTGCAGTCCACACTGGCTGCCGTGGAAAACGAGCGCAACAAGCTGGATACCCTGTTCCTCCACATGACCGACGGCGTGGTGGCCTTTGACCGGGAGGGGCACCTCATCCACTGCAACCCCGCCGCCACGGAGCTTTTGCGGCGATCCATCGATCCCAACTGCACCTACGAGGAATTGCTGGGCGACCTGCATCCCTTCCAGAACGTGCTGGCCCTCCAGAAACCCAACTACATTGAAGATGAGTTGGTGGTGGGAGACCGGACCCTGGCCCTCTACCTCACGCCCTTCTCCGACAAGGCCCAGGGCGGCGTTCTGATCCTGCTCCATGACGTGACGGAACAGCACCGGAATGAGGAACGGCGCAAAGAATTCGTGGCCAACGTGTCTCACGAGCTGCGGACCCCCCTGACCAACGTCCGCAGCTACGCCGAAACCATCCGGGATGCCGGAGATGACATTCCCCGGGATATGGAGAACAATTTCCTGGACATCATCATTACGGAAACGGACCGCATGACCCACATCGTTCAGGATCTGCTGACCCTCAGCCGGTTAGACGCCGGCAGCACCGAAATGGTGTTCACCCGGTTCCCCTTCCACGACGCCATTGAAAGCGTGGTCCGCTCCAACAGCCTCAACGCCAAGCAGCGGGGCCATGAGCTGACCTATGTGCCGGAGGGCGAGCTGCCCCTCATCACCGGTGACCGGAGTCGTCTGGAGCAGGTGATGATGAACATTCTCGGCAACGCCATCAAGTACACTCCGGACGGCGGACACATTCGCGTCACCGCAGGAGCCGGCCCCGACACCGCCTGGATGGAGGTCCGGGATGACGGCATCGGCATCCCGGAAAAGGACAGGGAGCGTATTTTCGACCGCTTCTACCGGGTGGATAAGGCCCGTTCCCGGGAATCCGGCGGCACAGGCCTTGGACTATCCATCGCCAGAGAGATCGTCCAGCGACACCACGGCACCATTTCTCTGGTCCCCCATGAGGGGCCGGGCACCACGGTCCGTCTGGAGCTGCCCATCACCCAGCCCGCCCTCGGCGCACCGGAGGATACGGCGGAAAACACGTCGAATCAGCAGTAATTTCAGCTTTTATCAGAAAGGAGGGATCGGCCATGCGCTACCGGGATTTTATTCAGAATATCACCATCACGTTTCTGGCGCTGCTGTCCCTGTTCCTCTTTTCCAGAACGCAGTTTTTCCAGTTGGGCGCTGCCGCCGGCAGCGGCACCTGGCAGCGGCTCACCGCTCCTGTCAGCGACCAGAGCTCCGATGCCCCCTCCTCCGATACCCTGTCCGCCCCGGTGCGGGCGGCCGTCACCGGAGAATACGGCCGGTATGGCAGCATCTCCCTCACCACGGACAGCGAGAGCTTCACCCCCATCAAAACACTGCTGCGGGAGGTTCTTGGGTCTGCCCGCAGCCGGATGGATTCCAGTGCTGCCGCCTTCCGGTCGGCTTTGGGAAAACCGTCAGTCTACTGTGACTTTTTAGAGCCCCTGCCGGTGTCCTATCTGGCGGACCTCATGGGTATCACCGCAGAAAGTGAGCTTTCCGTCCGCGCTCTGGCCGCAGCGGAGCAGAACGGTCAGGTGGTCCTGCTGCTGTGGGACGGCGGGTCCCGCTATTACCAGTGCGTCACTGCCGTGCAGCCCTCTACCCTGACGGAGGTGCTGGATCACTTTGAGCTGGGCGTTACCGCCTTTGCTTTTGAGGATCTCAGCGGATACGGCCAGCATCTGGCCCTTCTCTCCCTGTTTCCGGACCCTCTCCCTGAGCTGCCCCAACTGACGATGACGGAAAGCACCGTTTCCACAGAGACGCTGCTCTCCGTTCTGGGCTTCAACCCCCACACCAATTCCCGCTATACCGACGCCGGCGGCGCGGAGGTAGTGGTGGAGGGAGACCGGGTCATCCGCATCAGTGGCAGCGGCACCTTCTCCTACACCAGCGGCGGTGAAACGGTCCTCTCCGTAGAAAGTGCCGGGGGCCTTCCCACGCCTCGGGAAGCTGTCTCCGGTGTTCTGGAGCTACTGGATCAGTTGATCCCGGAGGGCGATGCCCGGCTGTATCTGCTGGAGTGGCAGCAGTCAGAAACCGAGACTCTCTTGACCTTCGGCTACCAGTCCGGCGGCGTTCCCATCCGCTTTGCGGACGGTTCTGCCGCCGCGGAGGTAACGCTCTCCGGCAATGCGATCGCCACGCTGTCCCTGCGGCCTCGGCAGTACAGCGCCGCCAGCGCCGCCTCGCCCTTGCTGCCGCTGCGGCAGGCCATGGCCATCGCCGGAAGGACAGCGGGGGCCGAGCTTTCCATCGGCTATGCCGATACCGGCGTCTATCCGCTCTCTGCCGTCTGGCTGACGACGGATTGACATCATACCTTCTGAAAGGAGCTGAGCAGCTACGGAACGCTATCGCCTGAAAAACATCATCATTCTGATCCTGGCGCTGCTCAACGCCTTTTTGCTGGCGGCTCTGGCCATCCGGGGCAACGAGGAGCGGGTGGCCCGCCGCACCCAGCAGCAGGAGCTGGTCGCACTGTTCGCGGCGGACGGCATGACGCTGGACCCCGCTCTGATCCCCACGGACACCGCCGTTTTCACCTATGCGTTGACCCGGGATGAGGCAGCGGAGCGAAAGGCCGCCGCCTTCCTCCTGGGGGATAATCTGGAGCGCACCACTCAGGGCGGCGGCATTTACACCTACACCAGCCAGCAGGGCGCCGCTGCCTTCCGGGACACCGGCAGCTTTGACGCCGCCGGTTCTCTGTCACAGGAGAACGCGGAAGCATTTTGTCGGGATTTCTGCAAGGCGTTTTCTTACGATACGCCGATATTTACACTGGATGAAACGGGCAGCGGCACTGCAACGGCTGTCCGCCTGTGGAACGGTACGCCGGTGTTCAACGCCGCCGTCACCTTTACCATCGATCAGGGCCGCGTCCTGTCCGCCAGCGGCGCTCTGCTGCCGGAGACCGGCGCGGAGACCTCCTCCGGGCAAAAGCCCCTCTCCGCCTTCGCCGCCCTGACTGCCTTTCAGCAGATGCGCCACGCCTCCAGCTCCGTGGTGTCCTCCATCACGGAGGTCAGTCTCTGCTACGAGCTGCAAAGCACCACCGCCGCTCCCATGGCGCTGGTTCCCTCCTGGCGGATCGTCACGGATACGGCAACTTTTTATGTAAACTGCATTTCCGGTACCGTCCGCCGGGCATAAAATTGTTCGAATTTCATATTTTGTCAGGAATCGTTTGCTTTTTCAGGCAAAGTATGCTATACTGACGCCGATCATAATGAGTGGTACTGTCCACTTTTTTCTCAGGGTGCATGAAGTGCCGGCCCGACGGACAAACTAATCCCGGCGCAAGGCTTTCTCCCCGCAAAAGAATACCTGAAACGAGGTCAGAACGTTGACAAAATACATCGTACACGGAGGCAAGCCTCTGTTCGGCGAGGTGGAGATCAGCGGTGCGAAGAACGCCGCCGTTGCCATTATTCCCGCCGCCATTCTGGTGGACGGCGTCTGCCGCATTGAAAACATCCCCCAGATCTCCGACGTTACCGCGATTTTGAAGATTTTGGAGCAGCTTGGCGCGTCCATCCGCTCCATCAACCGCCATACGGTAGAGATCGACAGCCGTCACATCCACACCACTAGGACCTCTTATGAGCTTTCCCGGAAGCTCCGGGCTTCCTACTATCTCATCGGCGCTCTGCTGGGCCGTTTCGGCCGGGCAGAGGTTGCCATGCCCGGCGGCTGCAATTTCGGCGGCGTCCGCCCCATCGACCAGCATGTAAAGGGCTTTTCCGCTCTGGGTGCCGGTGTCACCACGGAGGGCGGCTATATCAACGCCATCGTGGAGTCCGGCCGTCTCACCGGAGCCAACATCTATCTGGATGTGGTGTCCGTAGGCGCTACCATGAACATCATGATGGCCGCCGCGCTGGCTCAGGGGGACACGGTGATCGAAAATTGCGCCAAGGAACCTCACATCGTGGATTTGGCCAACTTCCTGAACTCCATGGGCGCCGACATCCGGGGCGCCGGTACGGATACCATCAAGATCCGGGGCGTGGGGCGGCTGTCCGGCGGCTCTTATGCCATCATTCCCGATCAGATCGAAGCCGGTACCTATATGGCTGCCGTGGCCGCCACCGGCGGTCAGATCCTGGTGAAAAACATCATTCCCAAGCACATGGACTGCATCACCGCCAAGCTCCAGGAGTGCGGTGTAGAGGTGGAGGAGCAGGATGATACCCTGCTGGTACGCCGTACCGCCCGCCTGAAAAAGGCCAACGTCAAAACCCTGCCCTATCCCGGCTTTCCTACGGATATGCAGCCCCAGATGACCACCGTCCTCACCCTTGCTCAAGGGACCAGTCTGGTGACCGAGGGTGTCTGGAGCAGCCGCTACCGCTATGTGGATGAACTCAAACGCATGGGTGCCCGTATTCAGGTGGATGACAAGACCGCCGTGGTAGAGGGCGTGGAAAAGCTCACCGGCGCACCGATCCAGGCTTATGACCTGCGGGCCGGCGCGGCTCTGGTCATCGCCGCTTTGGCGGCAGAGGGCGAGAGCGAGATCTCCAACGTGCAGTATATCGAGCGGGGCTATGAGGACATCATCGGCAAGCTCCGGGCTCTGGGCGCGGACATCCGCGCCGTGGAGGAGCCGGACGAGGATGCCCTTTCCACTGCGCAAATCAGCTGAACTTCACGTCCGTCAGGGAGTGTGTCGGCCTTGACCGGCCCGTTCCCCGGCGGACGTTTTTCAAAAGAGAGGTATTTTCTTGACCACCGTACATACGCTTGCCAGCGGCTCCTCCGGAAACGCCGCTGTGCTCTCCTGCGGAGACACCCATCTGCTGATCGACGCCGGGATCTCCTGCCGTCGGATCACTGCGGCCTTGAAAGAACTGGGACTGACTCCGGCAGACCTGACGGCTATTCTGATCACCCACACCCATTCTGACCATATCTCCGGGTTGAATACCCTTCTGAAAAAGACAGCCTGCCCGCTTCTTGCCACCCCCCGGACCTGCCGGGAGCTCAGCTGCCGGGTAGAGGGGATCGACCCCCGGCTCATGGGACTGGACGGTCCCATCACCTTGGGAGAGATCGATATGCAGCCCATCCCCACCTCCCATGACGCCCCCGGCTCCTGCGGCTGGCGGCTGGACACAGAGAGCGGCAGTGTGGGTTTTCTCACCGACACCGGCTACGTCACCGACGAGGCGCTGGATCTGCTGCCCGGCGTGGACTTTGTCATTTTAGAGTCCAACCATGATGTAGAGTCTCTTTGCTCCGGCCCCTATCCCTATTACCTGAAGCAGCGCATTTTGGGTCTTCAGGGTCACCTGTGCAACGAGGACGCCGCCCAGTTCGCCGTCACACTGGCGGAAAACGGCGCCAGTGACATCGTTCTGGCCCACCTGAGCCGTGATAACAACACCCCCGCTATGGCGCTGAACGCCGTAGCCGCCGCGTTGGACGGCGCCGGACTGACCCTGGAACTGTCCGTAGCGCCCCGGGACACCGTCGGCCCGTGTCACATCGTCAGAAGGAGGGCCTTATGCAAAAGATGACCATTCTCTGCACCGGCAAGCTGAAGGAAAAATTCTATCTGGACGCTGTTGCGGAATACGTCAAGCGGCTGAGCCGGTTCTGTAAATTAGAGATCATCGAGCTGCCGGAGGAACGGCTCCCGGAAGACCCCTCCCCTGCTCAAATCGAAGCGGCCCTCTCCAAGGAGGCCGACGCTGTCCGGGCCAAGCTGCCCAACGGCTGTCTGGTGATCGCCATGTGTGTGGAAGGGCGGGAACGGTCCAGCGAGGATCTGGCCCGCTATCTGGCGGACAGCGCCGCCCAAGGCGCCAGCCACATCGTCTTTCTCATCGGCAGTTCCTTCGGAATGCACGAATCCTTGAAGCGGCAAGCCGCTCTGCGGCTGTCCATGTCCCCCATGACCTTTCCCCACCACCTGCTGCGGGTGATGCTTTTGGAGCAGATCTACCGGGCCTACCAGATCAATGCTGGAGGCAGATACCATAAGTAATTTTCAGGCGAACACACAGAACACTGTTGATACGATATAAGGAGGTACTTGCAAATGGATTTCATGCAGGAATACGAGAAGTGGCTCCACAGCCCCGCCCTCTCTCCGGAGGAACACGCTGAGTTGGAGTCTATTAAGGACGATCCCAAGGAGATCGAAAGCCGATTCTTCGGCCCGTTGGAGTTCGGCACCGCCGGTCTCCGGGGCACTATGTACACCGGCTTACATAACATGAACATCCATGTGATCCGCTGGGCCACTCAGGGCTTTGCCGACGTCATCGCCGCCGAGGGTGAGGAGGGCAAGCGCCGGGGCGTGGCCATCTGCATGGACTGCCGCAATCACTCTATGGAGTTCGCCCGGGCTGCCGCCGAGGTCTGTGCCGCCAACGGCATCCACGTCCGCATTTTTGATTCCCTGCGCCCCACCCCGGAGCTGAGCTTCGCCGTCCGGGAATACGGCTGTCAGGCAGGCATCAATGTCACCGCCAGCCACAACCCCAAGGAGTACAACGGCTACAAGGTCTACTGGTCCGACGGCGCGCAGCTTCCCCCCCACCACGCCGACGCCATCGCCAAGCGGTTGGAGGAAATCGACATTTTTGACGGTGTGAAGCGGATGGACTTTGAGGAAGCCGTAAAGAGCGGCCTCATTGAGACCATGGGTGACGAAACGGACCGGAAGTTCATGGCCAATGTCACCGCCATGATCAACGACCGTGAGACCGTTGCCAAAGTAGCGGACACCTTCAAGCTGGTCTACACGCCCTTCCACGGCTGCGGCTACAAGCTGGTGCCGGAGGCGCTCACCGCGCTGGGCATCAAGCACCTGATCCCCGTGCCGGAACAGATGGTCATCGACGGCAATTTCCCCACGGTGGTCTCTCCCAACCCGGAAAACCCGGAGGGGTTCTATCTGGCCATCGATCTGGCCAAAAAGAATGACGTGGACTTCATCCTTGGCACCGACCCGGACAGCGACCGGGTCGGCATCATGGTGCGGAACCATGAGGGCGAGTTCCAGCCCGTCACCGGCAACCAGACCGGCGTGCTGCTGCTGGATTATCTGATCGGCGCCATGAAGCGCTCCGGGAAGATGCCCGCCAACCCCGTGGCCCTCAAAACCATCGTCACCACAGAAATGGCCCGGAAGGTGGCGGAGAGCAATGGCGTAAAGTGCTTCGATACCTTCACCGGCTTCAAGTTCATGGCGGAAAAGAAGAACGCCCTGGAGGAATCCGGCGAGGGCAAGGTCATCTTCTCCTATGAGGAGTCCTACGGCTATATGCTGGGCGATTACGTCCGAGATAAGGACGCCGTCACCGCCTCCATGCTGCTGACGGAGATGGCCGCGTGGTACGACGCTCAGGGCATGACTCTCTTTGACGCGCTGAATGCCCTGTATGAAAAGTACGGCTGGTACGCAGAAAAGACTCACAATCTGGTGATGCCCGGTCTGGACGGTCTCCGGGATATGGCGAAGCTGATGAAGGACCTCCGGGAAAATCCCCCGGCGGAGATCAGCGGCGTCAAGGTCATTGTCCGGAAGGATTATACCGACGGCAGCGTGATCGACTGCGCCACCGGCGCTAAGAGCCGCATGGAGCTGTCCGGCTCCAACGTGCTGCGGTATGAGTTGGAAGACGGCACCGTCATTCTGGTGCGTCCCTCCGGCACGGAGCCGAAAATCAAGGTCTACATTCTCACAAAGGGCGCCGACGCGGCGGACGCGGCCGCCAACATTGAAAAGTACGGCCGGTGGGTGGCCGCTCTGAAGCCTTGATCAATTACACATACTTAATTAAGCCGGTGCCCGGAAACATAGTTTCCGGGCACTTTTTTGCGTTTTCTAAGGTATTCTCCGCAATTCCGCAGGCTTTTCCAGATTTTTTGAAGCTGTATTTATGTTTTCGCCGCAATTTGGTTCGGCACTTAAAGCGCTGCGGCTCTCCGCGTATAGGAAAGCGTCCGCCGAACGGCGGACGCTTAAGACTGTCGATAAAGTGGTAAATTCTCCGCGACGGTAAGGAAGGGTGTGCGCGGGAAACCCAAGAAGGGATACACCGTCGGCTCAGACCAAACAGCGGATACTGCGTATCCGCTGTTTGGGAGCCTTCCTCGAAACAAGCTCGCTTGATCCGCCACCGGCGGCGCTTCGCCTATTTCCCTGCGCCATTGAAATCCTTAGTTTTCAGAACTTTTATAAAGTTCTGAAAACTTGCTCATCGGGGTGAAAAGACTTTTCACCCCGATGAAGCGTCCGCCGTTCGGCGGACGCTTTCGGGTGTTCTGTAAACTCAGACGTTGGCAGTCTCCCGCGCCGCGTCTGCTTCAGTTTCCGATTCCGCGGCAAGCTTTGTCGAATCGGCTGCCTCCGCAGGCTCCGTGGTCTCGGTCTGCTCCGTTCCCTTTTCCGGCAGCGCCGCTTTTTCTTTGCGGGCAGGCAGCTTTTCAGAAGCTGCTTTCAAAGCCTTGGCGGCTTTGGACTCCTTCTTAGGCTGCTCGGTCCGCCAGTGGAGGGTAGTCTTATTGAACATCGGCTCGCAGACATACAGCACGGCAGGCATCACGAACAGGCAGATGCAGGCGGAGATCAGAGCACCCCGGGCCAGCATGATGCAGATGGCGCCGATGAGGTCAATCGAGGACACAAAAGACACACCCAGGGTGGCGCAGAACATCACCAGCGCGCTGGTGATGATGGAAGCGTCCGCCGAATCCGCCGCGATGCGGATGGCCTCCTTCCGGTTCTTGCCGCTTTGCAGTTCTTCCTGGAACCGAGAGGTCATCAAAATGGCGTAGTCCACCGTAGCGCCCAGTTGCACGCAGCTGATGATGGTAGGTGCGATGAAAGGCGTGGAAGCGCCGGAGAAGTAGGAGAAGCCCTGATTCAGGAAGATCGCCAGCTCAATGGTGGCCACCAGCACCGCCGGAACGGTGATGGACTTGAACGCCCACGCCACGATGATGAAAATACAGGCAATGGACAGGTAGCTTGCCACCACGAAGTCCACGGCGGTGGTGTCGATCAGATCCCGGTACATGGCACCCTCGCCGGTGATCATGGCGTTTTCATCATACTGCTTCAAAATGGCGGTCATCTCGTCCAGCTGGGCCGACACTGCATCGGTGGCCGGAGAATAGCTGGAATTCACCATCATCAGCTGATATCCCCCCTGCTTGAGCATATCCTTTACCTCATTTGGAATGAAGAAGTCAGGAATGCCGGTACCCAGCATCTTATGGTAGGACACCACGGAGGTAACGCCCTTGACCTCCTCCATGCGGTTTTCGATGTCGCTCATCTCCGCCGGATTCAAATCGTCCCGCAAGACGATGAAGTGAGAGGTAGCCATATCGAAGTCGTTTTTCAGCTTTTCATTGGAGACGATGGAGGGCAGGTCCCGGGGCAGGGACTCGTCCAGCTTGTAGTAGATTCCGGCGTGGGACTGGGCGTAGTAGGCCGGGATGAACAGGAGCACAAAAATCACCATAATGGCCTTGTTATGCCGCAGGATAAAGCTGTTCACCTTATCAAAGCTGGGCATCAGGCCTTTGTGCTTGTGCTTGGTGATCTGCTTGTCGAAGATCAGTACCAGGGAGGGCAGCACCAGAATGACCGTAGCCACGCCCAGCACAACGCCCTTGGCCATGACGATGCCGATGTCCCGCCCCAGCGTCAGCCGCATGACGCACAGGGCCAGAAAGCCCGCCACGGTGGTCAGGCTGGAGGAGGACAGGGACCGAAAGGCCGCCACAACGGCCTGGGCCATGGCGTCCCGTTTATCGTCGTAATTTGGCCGCTCCTCCTCGTACCTGTGGTAGAGGAAGATGGAGTAGTCCATGGTGACGCCCAACTGCAAAACAGCGGCGATAGCCTTGGTGATATACGAGATCTCCCCCAGGAATATGTTGCTGCCGAAGTTGTAGATGACGGCAAAGCCGATGCTGGCCAGGAAGATAAAGGGCAGCACCGTGGATTCCAGCGTCACCATCATGGCAACCAGGGCCAGCAGCACTGCCAGACCCACGAAGATGGGCAGCTCGCTGTCCATCAGGTCGCGGGTGTCCTTGATGACCACGGAGAAGCCCGCCAGGAAGCACTTTTCATTACAGGCCCGCCGGACCTGCTCGATGGCCTCCATGGTCTCGTCCGAGGCGCCGGGGTGGCTGTACTGAATGATCATCATGGTAGCGTCTCCGGCGAAGAACATATCCCGGAAGTTGGCGGGGATCATGTCCGTGGGGATCTGGATGCCCATAAGGTTGCTGATCCAGATGGCATTGGAAACACCGTCAATGGCCTTGATGTCATTGAGCAGGCTGTTGGTATAGCCTGCGGGCATACTCTCCACCACCAGCATGCTGGTGGCCGCCATTTTAAAGGGCTCCTCCAGCAGCTTTTCGCCCTGAGAGGATTCCAGGTCCTCCGGCAGGTAGGACAGAATGTCGTAGTTGATGCGGGTGGAAATATAGCCGATGGCGGCGGGAATCAGCATCAGTACCGCCATCATGGCCACCAGCTTCGGCTTGCGGGTCAACCATTTTGCGATTTTTTCCAGCATGGCCGATCAATCCTTTCCGCCGAACAGGCCGGTAATGGCCGCCCAAAAGTCCTTGAACATCTGCGCGACACGCCCCCAGAAGGTAGTCTGCACCTCCGCAGCGGCCTCAGCCTCCGTTTCATCCTCGTCCGGCATGGTGATCTCCTGAGTGCGGATCAAGATCTGAATGCTCTCAGGAGAGGGGTTGCGGCTGTCGGTGAGAGACACGGCCTCGGCGGTGGCATCCATCAGCAGGAGGTTGTTCATGTCACCGGTATACTCATCCCAGGTGTCCTCTATAATATTGCTGATGTTATGCTTGGCATCTTTTACATCGCCGGTGGTACTCAAACTTCTGGCAGTAGCCCGCAGAGCTGCCGCCAGCCCTTCCAGTGTTTCTTTTGTTCCTGTATCCAGCTTGCTGCCGGTATCCTTCAGCAGGCTTTCAAAGGTACCCATAAACGTATTGGTATTGCCCACGGTTTTGCTGAGGCTACCAACCATACTCTTAATGTCCTCCAGCGTTGTTTTCAGGCCCGGTGCATTATCGTGGAACACATCATAGAGATCATCCATGGCATCCAGAACATCGTCCAGATCGTCCAGCATATCATCTGCGTGGTCGGAGATCTCATTCAACTGGCTCAGCGTGTTGGCAACCTCTTGCAGCAGCTTGGCGGTAGAACCAGCAGCGCCGTTCTTCTTACCCAGCAGATCGCAGAGGGTCATGATGGTATCGGTGGTGTTTTTGGTCTGCTCATAAAGATGCAAGAGGTCCTGTGCGTCCTTTTTGGGGTTTGCACTACCGCCTTTGGACATGATCAGTGCCGTGAAGAACTGTTCTTCATTCATTTCACCGCCAGAGCTGGTGGCGGCAAATACGGTTTTCAGCCCATTCATCTGCCCCAGGGCCGTTGTATACTGTGTTTTCATAGCGGCAGCCTTTGTCGCAGCAGCCGGATCTCCCGCAGCAGCCATCTGCGCTTTTACCGCATCAAAGAACAGATCAATGGCATCATCAAAAGATAGGCCCTTGGCGGTTGCAAGTGCCTGAATTCTTCCTGTTGTTTCTTTAAAGGTCGCGATCTCGCTCTTTGCTTCCTCCTCCGCTGAGATCATCGCATCTTTCAGGTCAATGGTATTGTCCGCCGTATAAGCAGCCATCACCTTCTGAGCGATCATAGCGCCAAAGATAAACTGATCCTCGCTGAGATTTCCAGTGCCGCCGGCGATCCGATAGGCTCCTTCCATGATCTCCGCCTGCTTTAGCAATGCGTTGATCTCAGCCATCGTCTTGCCCTGCATGGTGATCTCCTCAGAGCCAACACCCAGTTTCAGCTCAGCTAAGGTCTGGAAAAAGCTGCCTGCATCTTCCGCCAGCTGGTCTGCCATCGCACCCAGCGCTTTCAAATCGCCGGCAGTGGCCTCCGATGCGCTCTTCATGCGATTCAGATAATCTTGGATATCATTCAGGTCGTCCTGAATATCCTTCAGTTCATCTTGGGCGTCTCTCAAGGCACCGTTGAGATTTTTTAAAGCTCTGTCGGTATCATCCACAGCAATGGCTGCCTTGTCGATATGATCCGGCAGCAGATCCAGCGCGGACTGAAGCCCGCCAAGGCTCTCCTGCAAAGTATCAGCCTGTTCGTAAAGCGTCCCCTTACCTTTAGAAAAGGTATCGCGCGCCTGATTAAGCTTATCGAGGCCATTAGCCGTAGCATACAGGCTGCCGCTAATACCATTCATTGAGTCGAGCAGGACATCGAGGCTGTCAGAGAGCTTGTTATAATTGTCCTCCAGATCGTCCTTCCGTTCAGACAGCTTGGCGATCTCCTCCAGTTGGCTCAGAGTAGCCGGCACCATCAGGAAGGTCATGCCGCCAAAGGCGAAGTCCTCGCTGCCTACCCGGATTGTATAGTGGCATTCCTCACCGGGCAAACCGAGGAACAGCACCGCCCGCAGGTTGCCGATCAGCTGCACCTGGGCACCGGGGGCTTCCAGAGACAGGATGTCATCCTGATTGAAGATCGCCATGGCTTCCAGGGTGTAGTTGTTCCGGGCGTACTCGCTGGCCCGTTCATTGGGTACGATATCCAGACGGATTTCCACCACGCCGGCCTGTCCCGCCAGATCCTCTGCCTTGGTAGGCACACCGTTGAGGGTATAGCTCATAGAGATCGTCCAAGGAAGCTGCTGGAAGGGCTTCGTGGTTTTGCCCTCAAAGTAGAAGGTCCCGGGCAGGGCCTTTTCGTCCAGCCGGAAGGTGGTCATGCCACCGTTCCGGGCAGGCACCGTGCCGTCGGTCAGGTTGATGATCTCATCGTAATCGCCGTAGTCTGTCAGCGTAGCAATGCCGTTGGTGCGGTAGCTTTTCACCACACTGCCGTCGGTGAGATTGCCGTAGTAGTCCGTCATGGCGTAGTAGGCCTCGTCATAGGTGGCGGTCACACCGTCCCCGATGGCGGCCGCCGGGATGGAGCCCAGCACCATCAGGGCGGACAGTGCGCAGCTTCCTACACGCAGAAGCTGTCGTTTTGCGGTTTTCACTGGATTTCGCATCTTACTTTCTTCCTTCTATTTAAATTTTGCAGAATACAGGTCAAAACTGCGCCGGGAAGCGCAGATCCGTCCGCTCCCACGGCATCCCCCGGCCGTTTTCGCCGAAGGGGCCGTAAGCGGCCAGTCCCCGGTAAATCGGCCGGGTCAGCCCGAACCGTCGGATCACCACGCCGGGCCGCATATCCACATGGTTCTCCAGCCAGACCGCCAGCGTCTCATCGCGGATCATGCCTGTGCCGAAGGTGTTCACCGACACGCTGACGGGGTCCGCAAGGCCGATGGCGTAGGCCAGCTGCACCTCGCAGCGGTCCGCCAAGCCTGCCGCCACCACGTTTTTCGCCAGATACCGGGCCAGATAAGCCCCGGTGCGGTCCATTTTTGTGGGGTCCTTTCCTGCCAGAGAACCACCCCCATGGTGGGCTGCGCCGCCATAAGCGTCCGACACGGCTTTCCGCCCGGTGAGGCCGGCGTCCCCGGCGGGGCCGCCGATGACGAACCGGCCCGTGGGGTTGATATAAAGCAGAGGCTCCTCGTCCGTCAGCGCCGGGGGCAGCACCGGCAGAATCACCTCCCGCCGCAGCACCTCCCGCAAGGCATCCGTACGAACGTTGGGCGTATGCTGGGCGGAAAGGACCACTGTGGTGATCCGGGCGGGCCGTCCATCCTCATAGGCCACGCTGACCTGAGCTTTGCCGTCCGGCAGCAGCCAGGGCATCCCGCCGGAGCGCCGCATGTGATCCAGCCGCTTCACCAGTGCCCCTGCCAAAGTGACCGGCAAGGGCATCAGTTCCGGGGTCTCCCGGCAGGCGTAGCCGGTCATGATCCCCTGATCCCCGGCGCCGGTATCCTCCGCCGAGCGGTGGCTGACGCCCTGAGCAATATCCGGCGACTGCGGATGAAAGCGGACCTGAATGTCACAGTGATCCGCATCCAAGCCCAGTCCGGGGCGGTCATAGCCGATGTCCCGCAGCACCTCCCGGGCCACTGCCTCGTAATCCGGTTCCTGCCGGGCGCTGATCTCTCCGAACAAAAGCAGGTGGTTTTCCCACACAGCCGCCTCGCAGGCAGCTCTTGCCTCCGGGTCCTCCGTCAGCAAGGCATCCAGTACCCCGTCGGCCACCTGATCACACAGCTTATCCGGGTGACCTCTGGTCACAGCTTCCGATGTCAGAACGTGCCTCATATTGCACCTCTTCTCCCTCAAAGCGCCCAATGCGCCCTTTTTCTCCATACTGAAAGTGTAACATGTTTCCTCCGGCGCCACTATGGGCATATCTGCCGCCTGTGCCTAATGGTATGGGAAAATGCCCCGCAAAAGTTCAGGCAAAATTGCCTCCGTGCCTAAAGCCTTAAAGATTTCGTTAAAAACTCGCACTTGAGACTGGTCCGGTTTCCGTGTATAATGGATATGAAAAAGGAAATTTGTTTCAAAAGGAGCGGGCTATGGCGCAACAGACAAAAAATGCCATCCGGCGGGCCTTTATCCAACTGCTGAACGAACGCCCTCTGGATAAAATTACCATCAAAGACATTGCGGAAAAGGGCGCTGTGAACCGAAACACCTTCTATTACTATTATGCGGATATCTACGCACTGGTAGAGGACATTCTTCAGCTGGAAATTCAGGATTTCCAGTCCAAGCTGCGCCGGTATGACAGCTGGCAGGAAGCATTCCGGGACGCTACGGCCTTTGCCTCCCAGAACAAGCGGGCCGTGTATCATCTCTACAATTCGGGCAATCAGGAAACGCTTCGGCGCTACTACCATAAAGTGACATTAGCTGCCATGACCTCCTATATCCGGGATCAGGCTGAGGGCCTCCCGGCGGATGACGAGGATATCCGTGTCCTGTCGGAATTCTATGCCGCCGCTCTGTCCGGGCTGACCGCCCTGTGGCTGCAAAACGGCATGAAATATGACACCGATGCCTACATCGACCATCTGGGGCACTTGCTGGACGGCAATATCCGCCGTGCTTTGGAACGGAGCTGCCAGGATTCCGGCCAAGCATAAAAGCATCCACCCGTCATAACGGGTGGATGCTTTTTATGTCTGAAGCCGGTTGCTTTTTCCGCTGTCGGCATAAGCGGACGTTCCGCTTGGAACATCTGCGGTTGTTTATCCCTTCTTCCCGGCGGATCTCTCCGCCTTTTTCCCGTTCCGCAGAAGGCTCTTCTCCGTTTCTTCCTGAATGCCCTCCAGCGTCATCCGCAGGTTGCTCATAAAGAGGATGCTCATAAATTTCAGCAGAGCCTCCCGGGTCTCCTTGTCCAGATCCTTCAAGGCCCGGATCATAGGCCGCACCGCTTTGAAGCTGTCCGCCTTCAGGTCCGTCAGGGTCTGGGCACCGGAGGCCTCCAGCACCTGAAAGGCGCTGTCCACAAATTTTTCCCTCTGCTCAACGGTCAGCCCCTGGACCCAGCCCCGCAGCTCCTGATCCGTCAGGCGGGCCTGCCGGGTGACACTGTGAAGCCGGACAAATCGGTTCCCCAGCACCGCCCAGGAAAAGCCGTCATGCTGCATGAGGCCCTGCTGGCTGCTGTCTACCACGGTGTAGTCCTCCTCGTGCTCCAGCAGCATCCCTACCACGGAGGATTTCGGAACAATGGTGTGGATACGCTCCGCCAGCCGGATATGTCGGGGCAGAGACAGAATATCGTCATGGAAGCCGGGGCCGTCATTGGACCAGACGGCGGCGATCCGCCGCTGCACCGCCGTGGGACAGAACACCCCCGCCCACACTGCCAGATTGCCGCCCTTGGAATGGCCGCCCAGCCGCAGCTTGATCCGGGGGTACTGATGGGCCATGGCCTCCGTGTATGCCACTGCCATTTTCTGAGCAGGGACCTCCCGCATACAACTCAGATAGAAATCCTCTTTCCACCCTGCCAGCGTATCGTCGGTACCCCGGAAGGAGAGGTAGACGGTGCCATCCCCGCACTCTGCCGCCAGCGCCGCGAACTGCTCCGCCTTCACCGTGTCCAGATGGTCCACAAAGCCGTTGAGCTTCATGTCCCGGAACCGGGGCGAGGCTGCCGCCCGGCGTAGCAGCTCCGGGATCTGATTGGGCACCAGAACGCCCATGTCGATGGGCCGACCTTCCGTTTTGGCAAAATACGCCTCCGCCGCCTTCCACAGGGGCACGGCCCTCCCCTCGCCGGGGCCGGGGACGATGCCGCCGAAGTCCACGAAGGACAGCTCCGCCAAGATCAGGTTATCCACTTCGTTAAACGGATCCTGCGCCAGCGTCAGATCCCCCCGCCAGTCCAGATAATCCAGAATATTCGCCATAGCCGTCCCTCCGTTTCGTTTTTGATGAGGGTATTATATCCGCTTGCACTGCGACTTACAAGGCGATATTTGTAAACTTCGTTCTAAGGCCCGCCGCCCTCTCATAGGATGAAGCATCACAACCGAGAGGTGGACGAGATGACAAATCAGACCCGAAACGAAGTGCTTTTGGAGGGGATCCCCGTGGGTGCTCCGGAGCCATCCCATGATAATCACGGCCAGCTTTTTTACCGTCAAATCCTGGAGGTCCCCCGGCTGTCCGGCACGGCGGACCGTTTGCCCCTGCTGGTGCGGCAGACACAGCTGCCGCTGCTGAAAGAGGGCGTTCCCCTCCGGGTAGAGGGACAGCTCCGCTCTTTTAACAACCGGTCCGGCCCCGGACGGCGTCTCGTGCTGACGGTGTACGCCCGGTCCCTTCAGCCGGGGCTGGGAGAGCCGGTCAACCGCATCCTGCTGGCCGGGACATTGTGCAAGCCGCCTATCTACCGGCGGACGCCGCTGGGCCGCAGCATCAGCGATCTGATCTTAGCCGTGCCCCGGAGCTACGGCCGGGCGGATTACCTGCCGGTGATCGCGTGGGGACAGGTGGCGTCACAGGTGTGTACCTTGGAGGCGGGAGCGCCCTTGTCCCTTGAGGGGCGGGTCCAGAGCCGGGTATATCGAAAGGTGACGGAAACCGGCCCGGAGGAGCGGACAGCTTACGAGGTATCCGTCATGCGGCTGCTGTCCCCGGAGGACAAACCATAAAAAAACAGACGCCGCTTCATGCAGAAGCGGCGTCTGTTTTTCGCTGTTTTCTCAGTCGTTGGTGTAGTTGTCGAAATAGCCCTGAATGTAGACGATGGGGGTACCCTTGTCGCCGGAGCCGGAGGTCAGGTCGCACAGGGAGCCGATCAGGTCCGTCAGGCGGCGGGGGGTAGTGCCCTCGGAGACCATGTTGCCCACCAGAGAGCTGCCGTCCTTAGCGGCGATGCGGCCCTTGATGGCCTGCCGCAGCTCCTCGCCGTCCAGACCGGCGAAATCGTTGTCCGCCAGGTACTTCAGCTTCAGTTCGTTGGGCGTACCCTCCAGACCAGCGGTGTAGGCGGGGGACACCACGGGGTCTGCCAGCTCCCAGATCTTACCAACGGGGTCCTTGAAGGCACCGTCGCCGTAGACCATGACCTCCACATGCTTGCCGGTGGCGTCATACAGCTTCTTCTGAATGGCCTCCACCATGCTCTGGCAGTCGCGGGGGAACAGCTTCACCGTATCCTCGGTGGCCTTGTTGGTGCCCAGCAGGCCGTAGTTCTCGTTATAGCCGCTGCCGTTGACAGGGGCGGTGAGGATCTCGTCCAGAGAAAACACCTTTTCCGCACCGGCGGCGATCAGGCGGCGCTTGGTGCGCTTGCGGGTGTGGATGTCGCAGTTGATGACATTCTTGGTATAGGGCAGAATGGCCTTGGCGTCATTGGCGAAGATGACCTCCGCCTCCGCACCGCAGTCCCGGATCAGGTCCATGTAGTAGGCCACATAGTCCACGCCGGTGAAGGGGTGCACGGTGTAGCCGAACAGCTCCCGGTATTTTTCCAGGGTCAGCACGTCCCGGTAGGGGTCCACGCCCTTTTCGTCCATCACATCCGGGTCGATCAGGTGGTTGCCCACTTCGTCGGAGGGATAGCTCAGCATGAGGACGATCTTCTTCGCACCCTTGGCAATGCCCCGCAGGCAGACGGCGAAACGGTTGCGGCTGAGGATGGGGAAAATAACGCCCACCGTTTCACCGCCCAGCTTTTCCTTCACGTCGGCGGCAATATCGTCCACGGAAGCGTAGTTGCCCTGAGCGCGGGCCACGATGGCCTCGGTCATAGCCACTACGTCCCGATCCCGGATGGCAAAGCCATCCTCCGGCTGGGCGGCAGCCTCCAAAACGGACTTGGTGACGATCTCCACCAGATCGTCGCCGCTGCGGATAATAGGCGCCCGGACGCCCCGGGAAACAGTACCGACCATACGGCTCATAAATAACTCCAATCCGCCGCCACATGGCGGCACACATGATTTTAGTTTCAAGCACAGGACCTTTTGCCCCAGCTTATTCATTTTAACAGATAGGTTGACCTTTGTAAAATTAAAAAATGCACTTTCAGATATCAATTCTGCTTATATTTTCACCTATCGTATCTGTTGGTTTTATGATTCGCTATCCAAAAACACGGTTCGGCCGTCGATCCGGTCGCCCTCTACCGTTAATATACCGTAGGTAGGCCGCAGGCCCTTGCCCACAGTTCCCGGATTCAGGAACAGCGTTCTGCCCCGCTTGTCCACCAAAGGCTTGTGGGTATGGCCAAACAGAAAGGCATCTAAATGGTCCTGCTCTGCCTTCAAGCCCGCCGTCAGCAGGGAGGTTTTCACGCCGCAGGTGTGGCCGTGGCAGATCAACACACGGCAGTCCCCTAAAAACAGCAGTTTTTCCGCCGGCTCCTCCGGACGGCAGTCACAATTTCCGGGAACGTGCTCCATGGGAATGTCCGGATACCGTTCCGCCAGCCGTTCCGCATCCCGCCAGCAGTCCCCCAGATGGAGGATCATGTCGGGCTTTTCCCGTTCAACCGCCTCCTCCATATTGGATATATTTCCGTGGGAATCCGAAAGCACCAGAATGTTCATGGCAGTCTCCTCTTGTGTGGCATATTCATAGTCAAAAACAGTATACCCTGTTTTTTTCGCCGGTGCAAGGGCCGTTGCGGAACCCGGTGAAGTATGCTATACTGCTGAGGAAAAAATCAGGACGCCGCAGAGCGGGAAAACGAGGTAATCATGGGACATTTCGATCATCTGAATGTGGCCTTCTTCACAAAAGCCGCTATTTACCCCGGCAGCATCGGCACCTTCCGCTACCGTTTTCAGCGGGAGGGCTGGACGGACGGAAAGGGCACTCTCACTGTCTGGGTCTACGAGAACACCAGCTTCGAGCTGGCCAAGGATGTGGAATCCCAGACCTTCCCGTGGACGGAGGAGGGCGTGGAAAAGGTGAAGGCGTGGCTGGAGGAAAAGTTGGCAGAACGGGGCAGCCAGCCCTATTCCATCCCCTACCCCGCCCCCAAAGCGGAATGATATGTACTGGAATGACCTGAACTCCAGGCTAAAGGCGGAATACGGCTGCAAGGTCTACAAGCTGGCCCTGTCCTCCGGGTGCTCCTGCCCCAACCGGGACGGGATGCTGGACACGCGCGGCTGCATTTTCTGCGACGGCGCAGGTGCATTCGCAGAGGCCGGAGCCATCCCGGATCAGCTGGCCGCCGCCAGACTGCGGGTAGCCGCCAAGGCTGGGACCGATGCGAAATACATCGCCTACTTCCAGTCCTTCACCAACACATACGGGGACGCGGATCGCCTGCGGGCCTTGTATCAGGCGGCCATGGCGCCGGAGGATGTGGTGATCTTATCTATCGCCACCAGACCGGACTGTCTGGGGCCGGACATTCTGGGCCTATTGGAGGATCTGAATCGCGTCAAGCCGGTGTGGGTGGAGTTGGGCTTGCAGACGATCCACCCGGAAAGCGCCCGGTATCTCCGCCGGGGCTATGACCTACCGGTATTCGACCGGGCGGTGAAGGACCTGAAAGCCATCGGCGTGACGGTCATTGTCCATCAGATTTTGGGTCTTCCCGGCGAAACACCGGAAATGATGGCGGAGACCGCCCGCTATATCGGTCAAAGCGGGGCGGAGGGCGTAAAACTCCATCTGCTCCACGTCCTCCGGAACACGGATCTGGCGGCGGAGTGGCAGGCAGGCCGGATACAGACGCTGGAATTGGAGGAATATATTTCCATTCTGGAGCTGTGTCTGCGGAATCTTCCACCGGAGGCAGTCATCCACCGCCTCACCGGGGACGGCGCGAAGCGGGACCTGCTGGCTCCCCTGTGGAGCGGAGATAAAAAGCGGGTACTGAACGCCATTCATCAGGCATTTCTGAAAGATGATTTGATTCAGGGCAGCGCCCTCTAAAAACAGACGTTCGCCGTATGGAGGTCCATACGGCGAACGTTTTTATCATTTACTTTGCTTCTTCCGTGCAGACCTTGACGCCGGCGATGGCCATGGCGAAGGTGAACCAGAAAATGACCAGCACGCGGGGATAGTTCCAGAAGAAGTCCGCCAGACCGCAGACCATCGCGCCGCACATGGCAGACGCAGCGGCGGCTGCTACCGTCCTCCCCACGGAGGGGCCGCTATGCCGGACCGCTCGGGCGGCGTTTTTGATATTCCACAGCATGGAACCTACAAAACCGGTGACGCCCAGCAGGCCCATCTGGATCCAGACCTCCAAATAAAAGTTGTGGGAGTGGACAAAGGGGGCCTTGTCGTGGTACAGATTGAATTCCCGGATGTATGTCTGGGTGGCGGCGGTGCCGAGGCCCGCTCCGGTGAGGGGGGAACGGCGGATGACCTCAATGGCCGCCTTGTAAAGAGAGACCCGGCTGGAGGTGGAGGAGTCCGCCGTATTGGTAATGGTGAGGATGCGGTTCAGCACCGTGGTGGGCAGGAAGGGCACCGCCAGTACGCACAGCAGGATAAAGGCTGGGATCAGCTTCGGTTTCCAGAGGAACACGAATACCGCCATAGCGACAGCCAGCCCCACCCAGCTTGCCCGGGAATAGGTCATGGCCATGGCCATGCCGCCCACGCAGAAGATACCGGCGCAGATGGCCTTCCATTGCCAGTGCTTCGCCGTAAGGAACAGGGCCAGCACCAGCGGCAGCAGCAGCAAAAGCACCTGTGCGAAGGTGTTTGGATTGTCGAAAATGGAAAAGACCCGCCCCGGCATACCGGCGTTGACCTTCAGATCCACATAGGAGGGATTCACCTTCACGCCCTGAATTCGCTGGACAATACCGTAAGCGCCTGTTGCGCCCACGCAGACAGCCGCCCCGGCGCACAGCCGCTTCAGGTCCTCCCCATTCCGCACGGCGCTGACGGTAATGACCACCAGCAGCGCAGCAGACACATGGTAGATCAAAAACCGGGCGGACAGCCCCGGCGCATAGGAGAAGGTTACGGCCAGCGTCACCGCAGCCAGCATCAGTGCCGGATAGAAGCCGATCCGGGCCACATCCAGACGGCGGCCCGTCCGCATAGCCCCGGCGTAAAACAGCAGCAGCAGCAAAACACCGGTCATAAAGCTATATGCGTTATTCCAGCGCTCGTAGGGGATGCACCACAGCGCCGCGATGCACCAGAACTGGGCAATGGAGGCACTGTCTCCCATGTCAAAGGCCAGTCGTGCGAAAAAGCTGTCCTCAAAGGTCAGGTTCCACGCCTTGTACCAGGCGTGAAGCAGCGTCCCTGGCAGGTTCACCAGAGCGCTGAGCACCCGGCACAGGAAGCTATCCTTCCAGGACCGGGCCACGATCCCCTCCCGGCACAGCAGCCGCAGAATGCGGCTCTCCTCGATCTGTCCACTGCACCAGCGGCCGGCTGCCGCCAGAAAACGGTGGAGGGTACTGTCCTCATAGACATCGCAAAGCCAGACCCATATCTGATAGGTCAGGCTGGTTTGCCAAAGTGTCATAGTTGCTCCTTACATATGATTTTTCAGGCGGTACAGCGCCGTCAGCGTACCGAACCGGCCGCTGCCGATGAGATCCGCCACGACCTGCTTATTGCGGCCCAAGCCCTTGGGGCGTAGTTCCCGGATGGCTTTCGCAAACTCCGGCTGGGCGCAGAGGGCTTCCACGGCCTTCCGCTTTTCCCGGACGGGCTTCGGATTGCTCTTCACATACTCGTTGCCCACGGCGATCAGCAGCCCTGCCCACACTGTGTTGGCCCGCCACTGAGGCCGGGCGGCGTCAAGGCCGTATTTCTCCACGATCTCCGCCTTTCGCTCCAAAAACCGGGCGAATACCGCCGGATAGTCCCGCATATAGCGGTGGGTGGCGGAGGCGGGGTTTTCCAGATAGCGGTACAGGGGCTTGTCCGTCACCGCGAGACGGTGCACATTGGCGAAATATTCCATCAGGAACAGCTCATCCTCCAGATAGGCCCCCTCAAAGGTAATGGCGTTGTCCCGGAGGATGGCGGCGTCAAAGAGGAAACGCCAGATGAAGCCGTTGAACACCGGCGGTTGAAGCCGGTCCCCCGCCAGAGGCCAGAGGATCTTTTCCCGGATGCCGGTCTCTTCATAGATTCCTGTCGGTAACAGCAGCTCCGTCCGCCGTTCCCCATCAGGCGTCACGTTGTAGTGGGCACAGCCGGCGCTGTCTGCCCCGGCCTTTTCCCGCAGATACCACAAGGTCTCCAACGCCGCCGGCTCAAAGGTGTCGTCGGCGTCCAAAAAAGCGATATACGGTCCCGTGGCCTGCTCCAGCCCCAGATTTCGGGCGGTGGACACGCCGCCGTTGGGCTTGTGGAACACGCGAATGCGGGGGTCTCTTGCGGCGTAGCCGTCGCACAGGGTCGGAGAACCGTCCCGGCTGCCATCGTCGATGAGCAGCAGCTCCCAATCGGAAAAGGTCTGGGCCAAAACGCTCTCTACACACTGGGGCAGCAGCGCTTCCGCCTGATAGACCGGTACGATCACAGAAATAGCGGGCATAAGCCACCTCCTTTCCTTCATACAGGGTGATTATAGCATAGGCACCATCGTTGGTCAATAAAAGGAACGGGGCACAAATTTTCCTCCCGGCGTTGCTTTTGCCGCCCATGTCTGCTACACTATGGCTGAAAACAGTCATCGAAATTGCAGTTGTTTTGCGCCCTAATGGAGGCCGGCGCTGCCGCCGGCCTCCTATCTGAAAAGCGGCGGCGTCAGACCCGAGGGCGGACGCTGCGGGGCGTATCGATGGGGACGCTCACGCCGCTTGCGCTATCCTATGCGTTCCCGCCGCCGTCTGCCACGAAGCATGTCCCATATCTCCGGCCCATCTGCCGGAAATTTAGAGAAAAGAGGTCATCTCCATGATTAAAATTTCTCCGTCTATCCTCTCCGCCGATTTTGCGAATTTGGAGAGAGACATTCACCGCATTGCCGACGCCGACTACGTCCATGTGGACGTGATGGACGGCGTGTTCGTGCCCAATATCTCCATCGGCATCCCGGTGCTGAAGTCTATCCGGAAGGTCACGGATATGTTCCTGGATGTTCACCTGATGATCACGCAGCCGGTGCGGTACGTGGAGGAATTCTGCGATGCCGGCGCCGATCTGGTAACGGTCCATGTGGAGGCGGATTTCCCGGAAAACATTCAGGCCGCCATCGACAAGATCCATGCCAAGGGCAAGAAGGCGGGCATCGTTCTGAAGCCCAAGACCACCTGGGAGGCAGTCCTGCCCTATATCGATCAGGTGGAGCTGATCCTGGTCATGACCGTGGAGCCCGGCTTCGGCGGTCAGAAATTCATGGCGGACCAGATGCCCAAGGTGGCCGCCATCCGCAAGCTCATCAATGAGCGGAACCCCGCCTGCGAACTGGAGGTAGACGGCGGCGTGGCCCCCGACACCTGCCAGACCTGCATCGACGCTGGTGCCAACGTGCTGGTGGCGGGCAGCGCCGTCTACAAGGCGGAGGACATCCCTGCCCGTATCAAGGAACTCCGAGGGAAATGAGCGTATGAGTCATTGGAATAATCTGCCTCAGCTCAGGCTGGGCGTGTATCCTACGCCCTTTTACCGGCTGGAAAATATCAGCCGCATTTACAGCAAAAACATCTGGATCAAGCGGGATGACCTGTGCGGCGTCGCTTTGGGCGGCAACAAGGTCCGCAAGCTGGAATATCTGCTGGCGGACGCCCAGAAGCAGGGCTGCGACACCGTGTTCACCACCGGCGGGGCCCAGTCCAATCATGCCATGCTCACCGCCGCCTGCGCCGCCCGTCTGGGGCTGCGCTGTGTCCTGATCCTGAAAAAGCGGGGTGTCACGGACCGCAAGGGCAATCTGGTGCTGGACGATATTTTCGGCGCGCAGGTGGAATTTATGGACACCGACAGCTACGAGGACATCTACGCCGAGATGCGTAAGCGCTGCGAGGTGTTGGCCAACCAGGGGCACAAGGGCTATATCATCCCCGTGGGCGGCTCCACGGCACTGGGCTCCATCGGCTACGCCGAGTGCGTCCGGGAACTGGCGGAGCAGGCCAAGGAGGCCGGAATCGAGATCAGCCATGTGGCCTCCGCCACTGGCTCCGGCGGCACCACCGCCGGTCTGGTGCTGGGTACCTCCCTGTTTCTCCCGCAGGCCAAGGCCACAGGTCTGGGCGTGGATACCGACCCCTTTGAGGAGATCGTATCCGAATTGGTGAAAGAAGCCGCCGGGCTGGTGGGCCAGCCCGTCCCCACAGACATGGACAGCCGTTTCCGGATGATCTACCATGTGGGCGCCGGCTACGCCATCCCCAACGCCGAGGACACCCCCTACATCGAGGAACTGGCCCGGCAGGAGGGGATCCTGCTGGACCCCGTTTACACCGGCAAGGCTTGGGCCAAATTCCTGACGCTGGTGAAGGAGGGCTACTTCGATGGGCAGGAGCACATCGCCTTCGTCCACACCGGCGGTGCGGCGGCCCTGTTCGCCATGGATCTAGGTTAAAGAGGGGATTTCATCCCCCCTTTAGATTCCCCACCACCAGTCTACGGACTGGTGAACGCGCCCAAGGCGCTTAGGTCAATGTATTTTTACCACGCACATGTCGCGGTAAAAATGATTTAAATCTAATGTTGCCAGGTATTCGCTATCTCGCTTGCGTGGGATGCTCGCACACTTGCGGGGTGCAGAGTATCCTTCGTCAGGCACATGTCCTGACGAAGGATGGATTTAAATGATTTTCTGCAGCCCATGGCGCGTAGGTCGTGGTATTTTTGCCAGGCGCAGAGGGTGATTGCCCCGCAGGGGCAAAGTGATTCAAATACCGCATAACACAACCGCTGCGGGGCAGGGCGGCGAGCCTTGCCCCGCAGATAATGAAGGAGCGTATCATGGAGTATTTTCCCGCGCCGCTGGAGGCGCTGGTCGAACAATTTGCCCGTCTGCCGGGGATCGGTGGAAAGACCGCCCAGCGGCTGGCCTTTCATGTGCTGAGCCTGCCGGAGGAGGACGCTCAGGCGTTTGCGGACGCCATCGTCACCGCCAAGAAAACCGTCACCTACTGTCCGGTGTGCCGCAACTTCACCGCCGGCGGGCTGTGCCCCATCTGCGCATCCTCCAAGCGGGACGGCTCCGTGATCTGCGTGGTGGCGGACCCCCGGGACGTGGCGGCCATGGAGCGGGGCCGGGAGTTTAACGGCAAATACCATGTGCTCCACGGCGTCATCAGTCCCATGAACCACGTCGGTCCCGATGACATCGCCATCAAGCCACTGCTGGAGCGGGTGGCTCAGGGCGGTGTGGAGGAGGTCATCATGGCCACCAACCCGGACACGGAGGGGGAGGCCACCGCCATGTACATTGCCCGGCTCCTGAAGCCCTTCGACGTGAAGGTGACCCGGCTGGCCTACGGCATCCCTGTGGGCGGGCACCTGGAATTTGCCGATGACGCCACCCTGGCCCGGGCCTTGGAGGGCCGGAGGGAGCTTTGATTTTCTGCCTTCTGTGATTTCGCCGGGAATCGCAGTCGCTTTAAACCGATAAAATTGTGTACTTTTTTCGTCGCCCTTTGTTGACAGGGGTCTGCGGGTGTGTTACATTGTAACCATCTTGGAAAGCCTTATGAGATCAGGAGAGATACCTACTATGACTTCTGTTATGTTCTTCACCTATTACTACTTTACTATGCACGCATAGTAAGGGTAATTTGTGTTGCAATCAAAAGGGCCCCCCAAGCCGATTTTTGCGCCGCACAGGTTACGCCTGTGGGGCGTTTTTTCATTCATCACTTATCATCAAAAACAATTTATAGGAGGAAACCGTTATGATCGTTGCGTTGAAGCCGGGTGTTACCCAGGAAAGCCGTGAACAGCTGATGGATTGGCTCCAGAATCTGGGCCTGCACATCCATGTGTCCGAGGGCGAGTACCAGACCATTCTGGGACTGGTGGGCGACACCACCAAGGTGGATATGGACCTGGTAGCCAGTCTCGACATTGTGGATTCCGTAAAGCGGGTCACAGAGCCGTTCAAGTGCTGCAACCGCAAATTTCACCCGGAGGATACCGTGGTGCAGGTGGGCGATGTGAAGATCGGCGGCGGAAGCTTCTGCGTCATGGCGGGTCCCTGCTCCGTGGAATCTGAGGAACAGATCGTGGCGGTGGCCAAGGCGGTGAAGGCCTCCGGGGCCAATATGCTCCGGGGCGGTGCCTTCAAACCCCGCACCTCTCCCTATGACTTCGCCGGCCTGAAGGCCGAAGGTCTGGAACTGCTGAAGATCGCCCGGCAGGAGACCGGTCTGCCCATTGTCACCGAGATCATGAGCGTGGTGGACCTGCCCCTCTTTGAGGATGTGGATGTATTGCAGGTAGGCGCACGGAATATGCAGAATTTCGACCTGCTGCGGGAACTGGGCAAGCTCCGCAAGCCCATCCTCCTCAAGCGTGGCCTTGCCAACACCCTGAAGGAACTGCTGATGAGTGCCGAGTACATCATGGCCAACGGCAATGAACAGGTCATCCTCTGCGAGCGGGGCATCCGCACCTTTGACGATTACACCCGCAATACCCTGGACCTGGCGGCGGTCCCCATGCTCCACGAGCTGACCCACCTGCCGGTCATCGTAGACCCCAGCCACGCCACCGGCATCAACCGGCTGGTGGCCCCCATGGCTATGTCCGCCACCGCCTGCAATGCCGACGGCCTCATCATTGAGGTCCACAACGATCCCATCCACGCCCTGTGCGACGGTGCGCAGTCTCTGCGGCCTGAGCAGTTTGACGTTCTGATGGGCAAGATCCGCGAGATCCGGAAGGTCGTGACGGCATGACCGTCGGGATCGTGGGCCTGGGGCTGATCGGCGGCTCCTTTGCCAAGGCCTACCACGAGGCAGGCCATAGGGTCCTGGCCTTTGACACGGATCAGTCCGTTTTCGACTTTGCCGTTCTTTCCGGCGCGGTGGACGGTCTCTTATCGGAGGAAAGTCTTTCCTCCTGCGACCTGATCCTGATCGCCGTCTATCCCTCCGCCGCTGTAGACTATCTGCGGCAGCACGGCGCTCATATCGGCCCGAAGCCGGTGGTCATCGACTGCTGCGGCACAAAGCGGCTGGTCTGCGACGCCTGCTTCCCGCTGGCGAAGGAATACGGCTTCACCTATCTGGGTGGACATCCCATGGCGGGCACCCACAACTCCGGCTTCAAGTACGCCACATCCACCATGTTCCACAACGCTCCTATGGTGCTGGTCCCGGCGGATCACAATGACATCGACCTGCTGAGTCGGGTCAAGGAACTGCTGGCTCCTGCGGGCTTTGGCCGGTTTTCCATTACCACGGCGGAACAGCATGACGAGATGATCGCCTTTACCTCCCAGCTGGCCCATGTGGTGTCCAACGCCTATATCAAAAGCCCCACGGCGGAACTGCACAAGGGCTTCTCCGCTGGCAGTTACAAGGATATGACCCGTGTAGCGTGGCTGGCCCCGGAAATGTGGGCGGAACTTTTTCTGGAAAACAAAGACTTTCTCATGGCGGAGCTGGATACCCTGATGGCAAACCTGCGCCAGTATCAGGATGCCATGGTACATAACGATCTCCCCGGCCTTGTCCGCCTGCTGGACGAGGGCCGGAAACGAAAAGAGGAGGTGGATGGCCGTTGACCACCATCCATATCGCGGCCTCCCGCGAGTATGACGTTGTCATTGAGCCGGGTCTGCTGACCCGGCTGGGGACCATGGCAGCGGAACTGGGCCTTGGCCGCCGGGCCGCCGTGATCTCTGACGACGCGGTGTTCGCCCTTTACGGCGCTGCCGCCGAAAAAGCTCTGACAGACGCCGGATTTCAAGTTGATCATTTTCTGTTCCCGCACGGGGAACAGCAGAAAAATCTTTCCACCTACGGACAGGTTTTGAATTTCCTCTGCGACCGCCGCTTCACCCGCAGCGATTTCCTCGTGGCGCTGGGCGGCGGCGTGGTGGGGGATCTGGCAGGCTTCGCCGCCGCCACCTATCAGCGGGGAATTCCCTATATTCAGGTACCCACCACGCTGCTGTCCATGGTGGATTCCTCCGTGGGGGGCAAGACCGCCGTAGATCTGGATCACGGTAAAAATCAGGCGGGCTGCTTCTATCAGCCCTCTCTGGTGCTGTGCGACCCATCCCTGCTGAATACGCTGCCGGAGCGGGAATACCGGGCCGGGTGCGCCGAGATCATCAAATACGCCATGCTTTACAGTGAGGACTTTCTCCGGGAGCTGGAGAAAACCCCGGTGCGGGAGCAGTTCGAGCGGGTGATCTCCGTGTGTGTTGGCATGAAGCGGGACGTGGTCCAGGGTGATGAATTTGACCGGGGCCAGCGGGCACTGCTGAATCTGGGCCACACCGTAGGCCACGCCGTAGAGGCTTGCAGCGGCTTCACCCTGCTCCACGGGGAGGGGGTCGCCATCGGTATGGCCATCATCACCTGGGCCGCCGTGGAAAAAGGGCTTTGCACCCCGGAGACGCTGCCCCGGCTGCTGGCCATTTTGGAGCGGTATGGCCTCCCCACAGAGACCGACTATCCCCTGACTGATATTCTGGCGGCGGCAGAGGCCGACAAAAAGCGCACGGACGATGTGACCAAGTTCATCGTACCGGAGCGGGTGGGCCATTGCCGTGTGGAGCCGGTCCCGGCCGACGAGGTGGCCGGGTGGCTGAAGGCGGGAGGTCTGCGATGATTGAAATTCTTCAGCCCGGTTTCCGTACCGGAGCCGTTCACATCCCCGCCTCCAAATCTCAGGCCCACCGGCTGCTGATCTGCGCCGCTCTGAGCCAGAATGAGACGGTGATCCGCTGTCGGGGCATTTCCAGAGACATTGCCGCCACTGCGGACTGTCTCAACGCCCTGGGCGCTGAGATCTGGCTTCGGGGTGAGGACCTGACGGTGCGGCCCATCACCCAGAAGCCCCAGGGGACCCGCCATCTGCACTGTCAGGAAAGCGGTTCCACCCTACGGTTTCTTCTGCCGCTGACCGGCGTTTTGGAAGCAGACGCCGTGTTCCACATGGAAGGGCGGCTGCCGCAGCGCCCCTTGCATCCGCTGGATCAGGTCCTGACGGATCACGGCATGACCATCCGGCAGAACCATGACCTGCTCTACTGTGGGGGACGGCTCCGCCCCGGCGAGTTTTCTCTGCCGGGGGATGTGTCCTCCCAATACATTTCCGGTTTACTGATGGCTCTGCCCCTGTTGAATGAGGGCAGCGCCCTCACCGTTACCGGCGGACTGGAATCCGCCGCTTATGTCACTATGACGGAGGACACCCTCCGCCGGAGCGGCGTCTCTCTGCGGAAAACCGGGGGGATGTGGCACATTCCCGGCGGACAGCGCCTTCGTTTCCCGGACCGTCTCACCGCCGAAGGAGACTGGTCCAATGCCGCCTTCTTCCTGTGTATGGGCGCCTTGTCCCCGGAGGGCGTCACTGTTCACGGACTGGATCTGGCCTCCTCTCAGGGGGACCGGGCCGTTTTGAACATTCTGGCCGCCATGGGTGCGCGTGTTTCCACGGAGAACGGCTCCGTAACGATTCGTCGGGGAGAATTGAAGGGCGTGGCCATCGACGCCGGCCCCATCCCCGACCTGATCCCGGTGCTGTGCGTCACTGCTGCCGGGGCGGAGGGTGACACCCAGATCTTCAACGCTGGACGGCTCCGTTTGAAGGAATCCGACCGGCTCCGCACCACGGCTCAATTGCTGACAGCTCTGGGCGGCAGTGTGGAAGAACAGCCCAACGGCCTTTTGATCCACGGCACGGGCCGTCTGCGGGGCGGCATTGCCGATTCCTGCGGCGACCATCGGATCGCCATGTCCGCCGCCGTGGCAGCCTGTCTGTGCGAAAGCCCGGTCACTGTGCAGGGCATGGCCTGCGTTTCCAAGTCCTACCCCCATTTCTGGGAAGATTTTGACGCGTTGAAAGGAGGGGGCCTGTGAGCCGGTACGGAGAATTTCTGCATCTGACCATCTTCGGCCAGTCCCATGCCCCGGCCATCGGCATGACCTTGGAGGGTCTGCCCGCCGGAGAGTTCATCGACATGGAGGCCCTTCAGACGTTTTTAGACCGCCGTGCCCCTGGCCGCAACGATTGGTCCACCCCTCGGAAGGAGGCGGACCAGCCGGAATTTCTTTCCGGTCTGGTGGGGAACGTCACCTGCGGCGCGCCGCTTACCGCCATCATCCGCAACACCAACACCCGCTCCGGGGACTATGACGGCCTTTCCGTGGTGCCCCGCCCCGGCCACGCGGACTATACCGCCGGAGTGAAGTACGGCGGTCACGCAGATTTCGCCGGGGGCGGCGCGTTTTCCGGGCGGCTGACAGCCCCCCTGTGCATCGCCGGTGGCATCTGCCTGCAATTGCTGAAAAAGCAGGGCATTGAAGTCATCAGCCGCATCGCCTCCATCGGCTCGGTGGAAGATGTCACTCCTCTGACCGTTTCCACGGCGAACAAGCCCTTCCCTGTGGTAGATGACGCCGTAGGGGAGACCATGCGGGCAGAGATCGCCGCCGCCAAGGCGGAGGATGACTCCGTTGGCGGCATCGTGGAATGTGCTGTGCTGGGTCTGCCCGTGGGACTGGGCGGACCGCTGTTTGACGGCATGGAGGGCCGTATTTCCTCCATCATCTTCGGCATCCCCGCTGTGAAGGGCATCGAGTTCGGCATCGGCTTCGGGGCCGCGCGGCTCCGTGGCAGCGAAAATAATGACCCCTTTGTGGTGGAAAACGGCACGGTCAGAACCACCACCAATCACTGCGGCGGCATTTTGGGCGGCATCACCAACGGGATGCCCCTGACCTTCCGGGCAGCGTTCAAGCCTACGCCGTCCATTGCCAAGGAGCAGCAAAGCGTGAATTTGAACACCCTGACCCCGGAAATTCTCCGGGTCCGGGGCCGTCATGACCCTTGCATCGTGCCAAGGGCCGTTCCCTGTATCGAAGCCGCGGCGGCCATCGCCGTATACGACGCCCTGTTGGGCCAGTCTTAAAAGGGAGGAATCTCTATGGAACTCAGTGATTATCGTGCCCGGATCGACCAGATCGACCGCCAACTGGTAGAGTTGTTTGCCCAGCGGATGAACACCGCCGCCGGCATCGCCGCCTACAAGAAGGAGCACGGCCTGCCGGTGCTGGACCCTGTCCGGGAGCGGGAGAAGCTGCTGGATGTAGCGGCGCAGGCCCCGGAGGATATGCGGGATTACACCGCCTCTCTCTACACCATGCTGTTTGAACTGAGCCGCTGCTATCAGGGACGGCTGCTGGGGAGCACATCCCCGCTGACCACGGAAATTCAGACCGCCATTGACCAGACGCCAAACCTGTTTCCCTCCAACGTGTCCGTTGCCTGTCAGGGTGTGGCGGGGGCCTATTCCCAGCTGGCCTGCGACAAGCTGTTCAAGCTGCCTCACATCATGTACTTTGCCTCCTTTGAGGCGGTGTTTGCCGCTATCGAAAGGGGATTGTGCCGCTACGGTGTGCTGCCGCTGGAAAACAGCACCGCCGGCAGCGTCAATGCCATTTACGATCTGATGATGAAGCACGATTTCCGCATCGTCCGCAGTGTGCGGCTGAAGGTGGACCACAATCTGCTGGTGAAGCCCGGCACCAAGCGGAGCGACATCACGGAAATCTACTCCCACCAGCAGGCCTTGAGCCAGTGCGAGCAGTATCTGCAGGCCTTCCCCGGTGTGAAGATCATCCCCTGTGAAAATACCGCCGTGGCCGCCCAGAAGGTGGCGGAGGGGGACGGCCACGCCGCCGCCCTGTCCTCCCGCTCCTGCATGAAGCTGTACGGGCTGGAATGCTTAGAGGCCGGGGTGCAGGATCAGGGCAGCAACTTCACCCGGTTCATCTGCATCTCCAAGAATCTGGAGATCTACCCCGGTGCGGACCGCACCAGCCTCATGGCGGTGCTGCCTCACGAGCCCGGCTCCCTGTGCCGGGTGCTCTCCCGGTTCTACGCCCTGGGCCTGAACCTGAACAAGCTGGAAAGCCGCCCCATGCCGGAGCGGAATTTTGAATTCATGTTCTACTTTGATCTGGAAACGCCGGTATACGCCCCGGAATTTTTGCAGCTCATGGGCGAGCTGCCCTCTCTGTGCGAGGAATTTTCCTATCTGGGCAGTTACAGCGAGGTGGTCTGATGCTGCGGTGCGGACTGCTGGGGGAAACGCTGGGCCACAGCTATTCCCCCATGATCCATCACGAGTTAGGGGAGTATGACTACCGGCTCTTTGAGGTCCCCAAGGCGGACTTGGATGCCTTTCTGCGCTCTGACCGCTGGGACGGTCTGAACGTCACCATCCCCTACAAGAAGGCGGTGGTGCCCTACTGTGCAGAGCTGTCCGAGGCGGCAGCAAAACTGCAAAGCGTCAACACCCTCATCCACCGTCCTGACGGTACGCTGTACGGCGACAACACAGACCTGTTCGGCTTTCTCTACATGGTTCGCAGCAGCGGCATCGACCCCGCCGGAAAAAAAGCGCTGGTACTGGGCAGCGGCGGGGCCTCCGTCACGGTGAAGGCCGCGCTGGAGCAGCTGGGCGCTGACGTTACCGTCATTTCCCGCAGCGGTCCGGACGATTACGACCATCTGGATCGACACGCCGATGCCCAGATCATCGCCAACACCACCCCGGTGGGAATGTATCCCCATAACGGTGCGGCGGCAGTGGATCTGCGACGTTTTCCCCGCTGCGAGGGGGTGCTGGACATCGTTTATAACCCGGCACGGACCGCTCTGCTATTACAGGCAGAAGAGTTGGGGATTCCCCATGCAGGCGGGCTTTCCATGCTGGTGGCTCAGGCCAAGCGCTCCAGTGAGCAGTTCACCGGCACGGTGATCGGCGATGAAGCCTTGGAGCGGGTGGAACGCGCTGTGAACCAGCGGCTGCGGAACATCATTCTCATCGGAATGCCCGGCAGCGGCAAATCCGCCGTGGCCGCCGCTCTGGGCAAAGCGCTGGACCGGGAGGTAGTGGAGGCTGACGAATTGATCGCCCAAAGGGCCGGAATGTCCATCCCGGAGATCTTCGCCCAGTCCGGGGAGGAAACATTCCGGAAACTGGAAACAGAGGTTCTGGCGGAGCAGGGCAAGCGCTCCGGCATCATCCTCTCCACCGGCGGCGGCTGCGTCACCCGGCCGGAAAACTACCCGCTGCTGCATCAAAACGGCACCCTTTTCCGCCTGACCCGCGACCTTGCCAAGCTGCCAACGGATGGGCGGCCCATTTCCCAAACCACAGACCTCGCTCAGCTTTGCGCCCGCCGGGAGCCGCTGTACCGCCGCTTTGCCGACGTGACGGTGTCCAACGACGGGGCGCTGGAGGCCACGGTACAAACCATTAAGGAGGCGCTGCTATGAAACTTCTGGTCATCAACGGGCCCAATCTGAATCTGCTGGGTCTGCGGGAGCCTGCCATCTACGGCAGCCAGAATTATGAGTCCCTGTTGGCCCTCATCCGCACCACCTGCGATGCCGAGGGCATCGAGGTCGGTTTCGTCCAGTCCAACCACGAGGGCGCCATCGTGGACGCCATCCAGGCGGCCTACGGCGTCTATGACGGCATCGTCATCAATCCTGCTGCCTATACCCATACCAGCGTGGCCATTCTGGACGCGCTGAAGGCCGTGGCCATTCCCGCCGTGGAGGTCCACATCTCCGATGTGGACAGCCGGGAACCGTTTCGTCAGGTCTCCTACGCCGGCATGGCCTGCGTCAAGACCTATAAAGGCTTGGGGTTTCAAGGTTATGTGGAGGCCGTGAAATTTTTGAAAGACTATCTCAGCAAGTGAGCAAGCGTGCCTCCTTTCGGGAGGCGCGTTTTTCTGCTTTCCGGGGTGCTTTACAACCCGTTGGAAATCCAGTATGATAAGGAAAAGCTGTAAATCGCCAAGGGAGGTTCTCATGGATACACTGCTGCGTCAAATTCCAAAGGTAGACGACCTGCTCCGCCTGCCCGCCCTGAAAATGCTGGCGGCGGAGGTGGGGACCTCCGCCGTGACGGAGGCGGTTCACCGGACGCTGGACCGGCTCCGCGCCGATATTCTGGTGGGGACCGTCACAGAGCTGCCCTCCACGGAGGCCCTCTGCGCTCAAATCAGCGCGTCGTGCCGGGCATCCCGCCTGCCCTCCCTCCGGGGCGTTATCAATGCCACCGGGATCGTTCTGCACACCAATCTGGGCCGGGCCTGCCTGAGTGACCGCGCGTTAGCGGCAGCGAGGGAGGTCTCTCAGGGCTACTCCACCTTGGAATATGACCTGACAGCGGGGGAGCGGGGGCAGCGGTACGCCCATGTAGAGCCGCTTTTGTGCCGCCTCACCGGGGCGGAGGCCGCCATGGTGGTAAACAACAACGCGGCGGCGGTGCTGCTGATCCTCTCCGCCCTCACCGCCGGAGGAGAAGTCATTACCTCCCGTGGAGAGCTGGTGGAGATCGGCGGCTCCTTCCGGATGCCGGATGTGATGGCCGCCTGCGGCGCGGTGCTCCGGGAGGTTGGTTCCACCAACAAGACCCGCCTTTCCGACTACGCCAACGCCATCAGCGAGCAGACCCGCGCCCTTTTGAAAGTCCACACCAGCAATTACCGCATCGTGGGCTTTACGGAGAGCGTGTCCCCCGCCGCCTTAGCGGAGCTTGGCCGCTCCCGCAGCATTCCGGTCATTGAGGACTTGGGCAGCGGCTGTCTTGTAGATCTGGCACCCTTGGGCCTCCGGGATGAGCCGACGGTTCAAGCGTCCGTAAAGGCCGGGGTGGATGTATTATCCTTCTCCGGGGACAAGCTGCTGGGTGGTCCTCAAGCGGGGATCATCGTGGGCAAGCGGCGCTGTATCGACCTTTTGAAGCGTCACCCTCTGGCCCGCGCCCTGCGGGTGGACAAGCTGACGCTAGCCGCCTTGGAAGCAACTCTGCAAGCGTGTGCGGACGGCACCGCCCTTCAGGAGATCCCGGTGCTCTCCATGCTGGCCCAAACACCGGAGGAGCTGCGCCAGCGGGCAGAGTCACTCTGCCGCCGCATGGGAGAGATCGGCGTGACCGCCGAGGTGGTTTCCACGGAAAACCCGGTGGGAGGCGGGGCAGTCCCCACCCAGACGCTGCCCTCCTTCGCCGTGGCTGTCGCCCCAAGGGACAGCGCCGCCGCACTGGAAACGCAGCTGCGGCAGCGGCCAGTCCCCATCATCGTCCGCATTGCCCATGACCGGTGTCTGCTGGATATGCGGACTTTGTTCCCGGCGGATCTTGACGAGATCCTTCGGGCTTTTCGGGAGACCGCTTCATGAAACACGTCATCATCGGCACGGCGGGCCATGTAGATCACGGCAAAACCGTTCTGGTCAAGGCGCTCACCGGCACCGATACGGACCGCCTGGCGGAGGAAAAGCGCCGGGGCATTACCATCGAGCCGGGGTTTGCCAGACTGGACTGGCCGGACGGCACGCAAGCAGGGATCGTGGATGTGCCGGGCCACGAAAAATTCATCAAAAATATGCTGGCCGGGGCGGGGGGCATTGACCTTGCCATGCTGGTCATCGCCGCGGACGAAGGTGTTATGCCCCAGACCGTAGAGCATCTGGATATTCTGTCTCTCTTGGGCGTCCAAGGCGGCTTGGTGGTGTTGGCCAAGGCGGAATTGGTAGATGATGACTGGTTGGAACTTGTTCGGAGACAGACGTTGGAGCTGACCGAGGGCACCTTTTTAGAGGGCGCGCCCATTCTGTCAGTCTCCGCCGTCACCGGTCAGGGAATCCCGGAACTGCGGGACGCCCTGTACCGCTTGGTACAGGAGGCGCGGGAAAAAAGCGCGCTGGCACCCTTCCGGCTTCCCATTGACCGGGTCTTTTCCGTAGACGGCTTCGGCACCGTAGTCACCGGCACCCTTACTGAAGGGGCTGTCCGGGTGGGGGACGCTGTGGAACTGGTCCCCTCCGGGCTGCAAAGCCGGGTGCGGACCTTGCAGGTCCACGGTGAAAGCGTGGACGCCGCCTACGCCGGTCAGCGGGCGGCCCTCAACTTGACAAATCTGCAAAAAACAGAGGTCCACCGGGGGGATGCGGCGGTAAGACCCGGCAGCGTCCGGCCTTCCCGGATGCTGGATGTGCGGCTCCGGTGTCTGGAAAGCGCCAAACGCACGGTTTTGAACGGCTCCCAGGTCCATCTGTACCACGGGACCTCCGTTCATTTGGCAAAGGCGGTGTTGCTGGACCGTGACGAGCTGCGCCCCGGAGAAAGCTGCCTTGCCCAGCTGCGGCTGACGGAGCCAATGGCCGTCAAGCAGGGGGACCGGTTTGTCATTCGATTTTACTCTCCGGTGGAGACCATCGGCGGCGGCAAGGTGCTGGACCCCCGGCCCCTTCGCCACAAACGGCATGACCCGGTGGTGCTGGACAACCTGGTTCTCCGGGAACAGGGCTCCGGCAGTCAACGGCTGCTGCAAGCTGCGGAGGAATTCGGTGTTTCACTGCCGGATAGCAGCCAGTTAGCGGAGCGTTCCGGTCTGGACACTGGTACTGCTGTATCCTTGCTGGCAGACCTGCTGAACCAGGGAAAGCTGGCGGAGCCGCTGCCTGGCCGCTACGCGGCGGCCTCGGCGCTGGACACCCTCTGGGACCGCTGCCGGGAATTGCTGTCCGCCTACCACCAAAAGCACCCCCTTCACGCCGGGATGCCCGCCGCTGAGCTGCGACAAAAGCTGTTCCGGCAGATCACTCCCGCTGAGGGCGATGCGCTTTTGGAGGTTTTTCGGGCGGAGGGGCGGACGAAACGCGCCGAAAACCGTTGGACACTGGCGGAGTTTTCCATTCGGCTCACCAAGCGGCAAACCGCCCTCCGGGACGCGCTGTTGGAGCGCTTCCTCCGGGGTGGCCCGGAGCCGGACACCGTTGAAGCGGTGCTGGACAGTATTCCTCCGGAGCGCCGGGAGGAGGCTCGTCAGGTGCTGGAAAGCCTGCTCACCGGCGGAGAGCTGGTACGGCTGGCTCCGGAGCTGTGCTGGCACCGGGAGGTGTTCCAAAAGGGGCTGGATATCTTGCGGACGCTGTGTGCTGACCACGGCGCTGTCACGCTGGCAGAGGTCCGGGACGCTTTCGACACCACCCGGAAATACGCTTTGCTGTTTTTAGAAGCCTGCGACCGACGGCAGATCACGGTTCGAGAGGGCGACTGCCGCCGCCTGAAGCTCAAATTTCATGACTGACATACCGCCGGAGCGTTGCTCCGCTTCGGCGGTGGTCAGCATCAAAGAAAACATGGGAGCAGATAGGTGCTGGTGTGCCTCCCGGTCTTCAAAACCGGTGCGGACGGCGAACAGCCGCCTGGATGAGTTCGATCCTCATATGCCCCCGCCAAAACCAGCCCGCCGCCCTTCCGGTCGGCGGGCTGGTTCATTGTCTGCGCCGTTTCCGGCCGAATCAGTTAAAAAAGCGGTGGGCTGAGCCCACCGCCTTTTTAATAAGCTTTTTAATTCCCGACGCTGAAGTCAACAGGCAAGTAAACCCCAGTAAAATCAAGGGTTTCGAGTGGTAAAAGGAGCTTAGGTACCACAAAAGTACCACAATAGTTCCAATGGTAGATGCAGGACAGTACATGAT
>Ga0256405_10002143_pt1 | contig 47636 bp, 41 predicted proteins | sample RumenRJG_02DNA_FD_189096 | JGI IMG/M metagenome (GOLD analysis project Ga0256405, IMG submission 189096) | Bovine rumen microbial communities from Lethbridge, Alberta, Canada - RJG_02 | ecosystem: Host-associated > Mammals > Digestive system > Stomach > Rumen | place: Canada: Alberta...
AATATGGACACGCTGGTAGCACTTTCAACAGGCATCTCGTTTCTTTTCAGCGCCTTCAACACGTTCTGGGGGGAATCATACTGGGGCGCACAAGGCATAGAGTGGCATACCTACTTCGATGCCTCGGTGATGATTATCACCTTCGTACTGACGGGCAGACTGATAGAGGAACGTGCCAAGCATAGTACAGCCTCAGCTATTCGTGACTTGATGAGTCTGACGCCCAAGACTGCCCGATTGGTGGTGGACGGCTCTACCGTAGATGCCCCCATTTCTGCCTTGCAGCCTGGCGATACTATTGAAGTGCGAGCCGGAGAGAAGATTCCAGTTGATGGCACTGTTGTAGGCGATTCCGTCGCCTACATCGACGAATCGATGATGACAGGCGAATCGGTGGCTATAGAGAAAAAGACGGGCGACAAGGTGCTGGCAGGTACTATCGTCAAAGAAGGAATGCTGCGTTTCAAAGCCGAGAAAATCGGACAGAAGACGGTTCTTGCCAATATGATACGCATGGTGCAGGAGGCTCAGGGTTCGAAGGCGCCCGTACAACGGATAGTCGATAAGATAGCCCTGATTTTCGTACCAGCGGTAGGAGGCATTGCCTTGCTGACATTCCTGGCGTGGTATCTCATCGGTGGTCAGACTTATCTGCCTCAAGCTATTCTGTCGGCTGTCAGCGTACTGGTGATTGCCTGTCCCTGCGCTATGGGACTGGCTACGCCTACTGCCCTGATGGTGGGTATTGGTAAGGCAGCAGAAAAGAATATCCTGATTAAAGACGCCACCGCACTGGAAGAAATACGCAAGGTAGATGCGATGGTGGTTGACAAGACGGGCACACTGACCCAACAGCCAATAGCCAACGGCCAACAACCGACAGCGAATGAAGAACTCAAGCCCCATGCCCGTGAAGCGATGCAACAGCTACAGCAAATGGGTATCGAGGTGTATATGATGAGTGGCGACAAGGAAGAGCGTGCCAAGGAAATAGCCCACGAGGCTGGTATTGAGCACTATCGTTCGGAAGTGTTGCCACAAGACAAAGAAAACTTGGTGCGCGATTTGCAGACGCAAGGCAAGCACGTAGCGATGGTGGGCGATGGCATCAATGACTCGCAGGCGTTGGCACGTGCTGATGTCAGTATTGCGATGGGCAAAGGCACTGATGTGGCGATGGATGTGGCTCAGGTGACCCTGATGGGTTCCGACCTGCGTCGTATCCCAGAGACCATAGCGCTATCCAAACAAACAGTGAATATGATTCACCAAAACCTGTTCTGGGCTTTCATCTATAACATCATCTGTATTCCTTTGGCAGCAGGTCTGCCCTACCTCTTTGGAATGCAATGGCAAATCACCCCTATGTGGGCTTCTGCGCTGATGGCATTCTCGAGCGTCAGTGTGGTATTGAATAGTTTGAGGTTAAAATTGAAAAATTGAAAAATTGAAGATATGGAACGAAAAGAGATTACTTTCGACTCCTTTGTGAGAGGAGCGTTGGCTGTAGCCGGTTTTGTGGTCGTTTATCTGTTGCTCGACCGTCTGAGCAATGTGCTATTGCCCTTCTTCTTGGCATGGTTGATAGCTTACATGCTGTTCCCACTGGTGAAGTTCTATCAGTACAAGTGCAAGATGCGCTATCGTGTAGTGGCAGTGATTGCTTCCATCCTCTCGGTGACGTTAATTCTTGCAGGAGTCTTCATGCTGATGGTTCCTCCCATTATTGAAGAGACCATACGTGTGAAGGATTTATTGATTGCCTACATTACGGAAGGGGGCAATATGAATAACATACCTGACCAGATAGAGAATTTTATCCGCGAGAATCTGTCGGCAGAGGATGTCAAGGCACTTGTAACGCACGAAGGATTCATCAACAGCGTCAAAGAGGCGATGCCAAAGGTATGGGATATGCTGATGAGTTCGGTGAATGCCCTGTCGGGACTGGTCACCATTTTGATGGTACTCATCTATACCTTGTTTATCCTGATTGACTATGAAAAGTTCACTCAGGGATGGCCTGAGCTTCTGCCATACAAATACAGAATGCCTGTTATGAAGGTGGTGAGCGACGTTGAGGAAGGTATGAACAAATACTTCCGTGGGCAAGGTTTGGTGGCATTCTGCGTAGGCATTTTGTTCAGCATCGGTTTTCTGATTATAGACTTCCCTATGGCGATTGGCCTGGGTATGTTTATCGGTCTGTTGAACATGGTGCCCTATCTGCAACTCTTTGGATTTGTTCCTGCCATCATTCTCGCTATCGTCAAGGCTGCTGATACGGGACAGAGTTTCTGGGTAATCATGCTCTTGGTGGTCACCGTATTCTGTGTGGTACAGATGATACAGGACACCATCCTTACACCCAAGATTATGGGTAAGGTAATGGGGCTTAACGCTGCTATCATCCTGCTCTCACTGTCTATATGGGGTTCGCTGCTGGGTATTCTTGGTATGATTATTGCCCTACCCATGACTACCCTCCTGCTCACCTACTACCAACGATATGTCATAGAGAAGGAGAAACGACAAAAACAAAAGGAAGGCGAATAAGCCTTCCTTTTTTCTTTCAACATTTTTACCCTATCGGTCTTCCTGGAAAAGCGGATCCTCAGGCATCACCATGATGGGCTTCTGCTCGTAGTCCTTCAGGAGTTTTTCAGAAACATACTTCTTATTGACCACCAAGCGGAACATATACTCACGGAACCATCGGTCGGTCATAATCAAATGACCCTGCTGTCCCCAAGAAGCGCCCCATGAGTTCTCTACCTTCCATCTGTCAGCTTTGCCATTGGCATCAATATCAACAGCCGTCAGCGTCATTGCATGAGTTGAACCACTGTCGAAGGTACTGATGCGTTCGGCCTTACTCATACCAAAAGTGGTATTGAAGAGAGAGCCATAATCGAAATTCTCAGTATCAGCAAAACCACGCTTACGGTCCAGTTGCTTACCTACATCATAGCTCGAATAGAGTTTTCGACCGTCTTTCAGTGAAGCAATGGCCAACTGCTCTATCTCGTCCATCGGAAGATTGAGGTACTTCCAGTTGTGTCCGTCATAAGTATGGCGGTCGTACTCCACCTCATAGGTTTTGTAGTAGGGGCGACGAGGGTCGTTCATCACCATGATAAACGTACCATTCAACTGGCCTCCTACCGTTTCCTCATAGAAGGATTTGGGGGTATATTTCTTCGTCTGCGTCAATTGTTTACCATTCTTATCTTTGAAAGCATAGGTAAACTCTTTCACAGGTTCGCCCAGCGACAGACAAAGCATCTGGTAAATCTGGGCCAATGCTTCAGTTTTAGCCTTCTGAATATCAGCTGTTTTCCTGCCGTCAGCCACCATCTTACGCAATTGGAGTCCGTATTCACGAAGTTTCGACTTCACAATGGATGCCATACGTGAGGTGCTCTCTGCCGAGAAGGTTTCGGGTTGAACAGACATAGGCACCAGTCCGTATTTCTCAGCTAAGTCAGCCACACCGCAGAAAGTTCCGCCATCACCGATTGGCGAGTGGAAGAAGAATTGTACGCGCTGGGCATCAATCGGTTCCTTGGCTGTGTCAATCACTCCTTGCAGGAAAAGGTTAGATTTCTCTAACTGATCGTAGAAGAAGAGATAGGCCTGTGAATATTCCACCGTAAGTGAATCAGTGCGTTTGGCAAAATTGGCGCGTAATACATTCAGTCCGCTGAACATCCAGCAACGTCCGCTCGACTTTTGGTCGTGAATAGACTGTATCTTGGTCTCTATATTAAAATAGGTGTCCATTGCTCCAGCATTGGCAGGATTCTTGGCGAGATTGTCGATGGCATTGGTGGCAATAGCATTGCGCAAGGCCTTATTAGCAGGCTGGGCAGTATATTGACGCTCCATCTGCTGGAGCATCTGTTCGGTGATGCCGCCTGTCTGTGCTGATACCGTCAGGGCGAGGGCAACAGACATCAGTGTCAATGTCTTTCTCATTTCTTCTTATTTTTCTTGGATGAAATCTTGATGGTCTTGACAGTCTTGGGAGTACTGGACGTGACCGATGTACTGGATTTCCCTGAACCGCCCCTATAATATTGTTTGGCTTCGGGCAACCAACCCTGTATCTGCTTGATACGAGTAGCATCCGTGGGGTGATCACTGAAAATAGACGATGAGCCGCCACCTGTAGCACTGGACATACGCTGCCAGAAGCTGACAGCCACCTCTGGGTCATAACCTGCCATTGCTGCGAAGATAAGACCCATGTGGTCGGCTTCACTCTCCTGTTTACGAGAGAAACCCGAAGACCATGCCTGAGCACCTACGCCCAACACCTGAGCACCCAACTGTGTCAAACCTGTGCTTGCACCTGCTCCCTGAGCTACAGCACCCAGTATTTGCATACCATACTGTTGTTTGTAGGCATTGCTCAGACGTTCGGCAGAGTGTTTGGCTACAGCATGAGCAATCTCATGACCCAACACAATGGCCAGTGAAGCCTCATCTTTCGTGACAGGCAGGATTCCCTCATAGACCACAATCTTGCCACCAGGCATACAGAAGGCATTAATCTGCTTGTCTTGAACGAGATTGAACTCCCATTTATACTGCGATACCTCGGCCCCCAACCCGTTGGCATTCAGATAACTCACCACGGCATTGGCCAAATTCTGCCCTACCCGCTTCACCATAGCCGTATTTTGGGCATTGCTGGAAGCTTTGGCGGTTTTCATATACTCCTGATACTGCTGATTACTGAGGCTGAGTACCTGTTCGTCGCTCACTATCAGATTTTGTCTGCGTCCCGTAATGGGTACGGTGGATGTTGTGCCACAACTGATCAGTATCAGTGCCACAACTGACAATAGTAGAAATTTTACATTTTTCATCATATAATCTGTTTTTTCTGGAAATTTCTTTTGTTTTTTAAGCCACTAAAATCATCATGCAAAGATAATGAATAATTTGCTAATCGGTGCGAAGTTACAACTTTTTTATAAAAATCGGTGCAAAAATGATGAATAATCACAGATTATGAGTAATTTTGCAAACCTAACAAAACTATAAAGAACATATTTGCAACATGAAACGAATAAGAATAAAACCCATATCGCTTTTTTGCTTTGCTTGCATTGTGAGCATAGGAACACTGGTGCTTTACAACATCCCGTTTTTTCAGTATGTATATAACAACACGAATGGCAATTGGATGTTCCTAATGGTATCACTGGTTGTCATCATGTTGGCTGTCAACTTGATGATGACCTATCTTATCATGTACCTGATGAGGATGGTTGGACGTATTCTGCTGGCTATCCTGTCCGTCATCAATGCGACAGCTGTTTATTTTATCACAACCTATAATGTCATCGTAGATGCAACAACCGTGGGCAATGTGTTTAACACCCGTTATTCGGAGGCTTCGGGCTTTTTCAGTTGGTCGCTGTGGCTCAGTATATTGGTGTTTGGCATACTGCCTGCTCTATGGTGCCTACTGCAACCTGTCGTCATCGGTAAGGCAAAGAAAATGGGTATCTGCTGTGGCAGTTCGTTAGCTGTTATCTTGGTTGTAGCGCTGATGAACATCAATCAAACCCTATGGATTGGGCAGCACGATACGGAACTGGGCGGACTGCTTCAACCTTGGTCCTATTTGGTAAATAGTGTTCGCTTAGCCAGTAGCAAAATGGATGAGCAGGCAGAAGAAATCAAACTGCCTGACGGCAAGATAAAGGACAACGAGAAGGCGGTAGTGGTACTTGTCATCGGAGAATCGGCAAGAAAAGCCAATTTCCAACTTTATGGCTATCAGCGACAGACCAATCCGAAACTTTCGAAACGTGAGGGACTGAAAGTGTATCAGACGAAGGCTTGTGCTACCTATACCACAGCTGGTACGAAAGCTATCCTGGAACCTAAAAACACGGACGAGTTGTATGAAATGCTACCCAATTACGCCTTCAGAACAGGGGTTGACGTGGTGTGGCGCACCTCAAACTGGGGCGAACCACCTATTCATATTGAAGAATATCTGAGTGATGTTGACTTAGGTAAACAATATCCCGACACGGACCAAGCCTACGATGGTATCCTATATGCGGGGCTACGCGAACGTATTGAAGGCAGCAAAAAGAGTAAGGTGCTGATTATTCTGCATACGAGTACCAGTCACGGTCCCAAATACTTCGATAAATATCCGAAGGAATTTGAGATGTATAAACCGGTTGCCCATAATGTTGAAGAAGGCGAGAAGAACACTGAATTGTTAGTGAATGCCTACGACAACACCATCGTATATACAGATTTTCTTCTTGACGGTCTGATTGATACGTTGAGTGCTATGACCGACTGGAAAAGTGCTATGATATTCATTTCCGATCATGGTGAGTCTCTTGGTGAAAAAGGTATGTTCATGCATGGACTGCCCATGCGACTTGCACCCAAGGAACAGTATGAGATTCCTTTCCTGGTGTGGACTTCTGAGGGATTCAGGGACTATAAACCAACTGGCAACGAGAAGACTGACCAGTCTTTGCCAACCATACTCGAACAGCACTACATTTTCCACTCCGTGCTCAACCTGTTGTCTATTGAATCTCCTGCCTACAACAAGGAATACGACATCTTCAAAAGATAAAAAATAAGGCGAGAGAACTAATCACAGTTCTCTCGCCTCTTTAAGTTATTACTACTAGTGTTAAAACTTACTTCAAACCACGATTATGCATCGTAATGTTGAGCAGCATGACATACGTCTTGTACTGATCCTTGTTCAGGATGTAGTTCATGAAGCCTAAGTCCTTCTTAATGGCTGCATCAACACGAGCATCGCGCTCTTCCTTACCATACTGTGTAGCAAACATCATCTCTGCACAGAATGTCTTGTGGATTTCAGCCACAGCCTCTACCTGATCGTCTGCCAGATTCAAAGCCTTACCTAACTGATTGATATTTACGCTCAGATTGTAGGCCTCAGCAGAGTTAACACTGTTCATGTTCTCGTTTCCAGCAAATGTAAGCGTCATGCTCAACATAGCTACTACGGTTAAAAACAATCTTTTCATTTTCGTTACCCTTTCTTTAATTTAAATTTAACATTAAAACCCCTCTTCTTTTTCTCTTTTACCTTATTTATTATATAAGGGGCTCGTTATCCTTAGTCGCTCAGTTTTTATCTGATTGACGATGCAAAGGTAAGGCTTTTTTGGATACCCTCCAAACATTTTGGGGCTCTGTGTGCGCAAACACACCATTTTCTTGACCTCAGTCAAAGAATCGTCAAAATATGGAATTTTTATGTTTTTAGCATTAAACGGCTTTGTAATTTGCCTATATCAAAATAAATTTGTAACTTCGCAGCCGAATAAATAAACTAAGGCAGACTATGAGTAATATTCCTAATAAATATATTGCCGTAAGCTATCGTCTTTATGTTGATGGCGAGAATGGCAAAGAGATGATTGAAGAGGCTACAACGGATAAGCCTTTCCACTTTATCACAGGTTTCGGCTTCGCTTTGGATGCTTTCGAGAAAAACTTGCAAGACACCCAGAAGGGCAACGACTTTAGTTTCACTTTGTCGAAGGAAGAAGCATATGGTGACTATGACAAGGCGCACGTGATTGACGTGGATCGCGAAATATTCACTGTAAATGGTAAATTCGACAATGAAAACATCTATCCTGAGGCTATTGTACCTCTGCAGAATGAGGAAGGACAGCGTTTCTACGGAAAGATTGTGGAAATAGGCGAACAGAAGGTAAAAATAGACTTGAATCACCCTTTGGCTGGCGAAGCGCTGCATTTTGAAGGCAAAGTGCTGGAGAATCGTGATGCAACCAACGAAGAGGTGCAGAAACTGATAGCCCACATGAGTGGCGGTTGCAGCGGCGGATGTGGCGGCAACTGTGGCGATTGTGGTGAAGGCTGCGGCGACAAAGGAGGTTGCGGTGGTTGCGGAGGCGGATGCCATTAATCTTACATTATTAATAATAATATGCGCAATACATTTGGTAACATATTCACACTGACCACATTCGGTGAGAGTCATGGTGAGGCCATAGGCGGAGTGGTGGACGGAATGCCTGTCGGTATTCAAATCGATATGGAGTTCATACAGAATGAACTGAATCGCCGTCGCCCGGGACAAAGCACAATAACCACCAGCCGACAGGAAGGTGATGTCGTGGAACTGCTGAGTGGCGTGTTTGAAGGGAAAAGTACAGGAAGTCCAATTGGCTTCATTGTACGTAACAATAATCAGCACTCACAAGACTATGACAATATGCGCCAATTGTATCGTCCATCGCATGCCGATTATACCTACACCCAGAAATATGGACACAGAGACCATCGCGGTGGAGGGCGTTCGTCGGCTCGTATCACCATCAGCCGAGTAGTGGCAGGAGCACTTGCAAAACTGGCTCTCAGACAGATGGGAATCCGCATTCAGGCTTATACATCGCAAGTAGGACCCATCCAATTGGACAGAGATTATCGAAAATACGACCTTTCACTAACTGAAACGAATATCGTAAGATGCCCCGACCCCATCAAAGCCGCTGAAATGATTCAACTGATATCCCAGGTAAAAGCGGAGGGAGACACGATTGGCGGAACCATCACTTGTGTTGTCAAAGGTTGTCCTCCTGGTCTGGGGGAACCAGAATTCGGCAAGTTGAATGCTGCGCTGGGAGCAGCAATGCTAAGTATCAATGCCGTGAAAGGCTTTGAATATGGTGATGGATTCGAAGGAGTCACAGCTCGCGGATCTGAACAGAACGATGTTTTCGTGAATAGCAACGGACAAATTTCGACAATCACTAACCATAGTGGTGGTATTCAGGGAGGTATCAGCAACGGAGAGGACATCTATTTCCGTGTAGCCTTCAAACCTGTAGCCACCTTACTCCGTGAACAAGACACCATTGATATTTATGGTAACGCCACAAAACTGACAGCTAAGGGAAGACATGATCCATGTGTGTTGCCTAGGGCTGTACCAATTGTCGAATCTATGACTGCAATGACGATTTTGGATTGCTATTTACTCCAAAAGACCACAAAACTATAGTTTTTCGCATGAAAATACAAAAAAAATCAGCAAAAACTTTGCAGTTTTAATATTTTGTACTATCTTTGCACTTGCAATTGAAGGGTTTGTGAAAATCCCAATATGCTTTAGTTAAGTCTAGTTTAGTTTTTGTGTTGGTTGAGAGCAGTCATTTGACTGCTCTCAAATTTTTTATTCCAAGCAACCGATAATCTCAGTAATAGAATGACATCCATGCTGGTCGAGCCATTCATTGATTCCATCACGCACTTTAATAGTCACTGCAGGGTCGATAAAGTTGGCTGTTCCTATCTCTATCGCTGTAGCACCAGCCATCATGAACTCTATCGCATCACGAGCATTCATAATACCGCCAAGGCCGACAACAGGTATCTTAACGGCTTTAGCTACCTGCCACACCATACGCAGGGCAACTGGTTTGACAGCAGGTCCGCTAAGTCCTCCAGTATTAATACTCAGCACAGTGCGACGCTTCTCTATATCAATAGCCATTCCCATCAAAGTGTTGATCAGCGATACACTATCGGCACCTTGAGCCTCACAAGCAAGGGCGATATCAGCAATATTCGTCACGTTGGGAGAAAGCTTTACTATCAGCGTCTTATGATAACGCTCACGGACAGCCCTTACTACGCTTTCTGCACCGGCACAGGTGACACCGAAAGCCATACCCCCGTCTTTTACGTTAGGACAAGAAATATTCAACTCGATGGCTGGTATCTTGTCTAAAGCATCAATGCGAGCCGCACATTCTGCATAATCCTCTGGCGAAGAACCACTGACATTGACAATCATGTTCGTATCAATATCTTTAATCTGAGGATAGATATGCTCACAGAAATAATCTACACCTTTATTCTGCAAACCCACACAATTCAACATGCCTGAAGGGGTTTCCGCCATACGGGGATAGTCGTTGCCTTCGCGAGCATGAAGCGTTGTTCCTTTGACAATGATACCTCCTAATCCGTCGAGAGGGATGAAATCAGCAAACTCCAAACCATATCCAAAAGTTCCGGATGCCGTCATCACTGGATTCTTCAGCGACAGACGACCTATATTGACGCTTAAATCTGCCATAATAATTGTTTTACGTTAAATACTGGACCTTCCTTACATACACAGAGATTTCCCTGAGTAGTTTTCTCCACACAGCACAAACAGGCACCCAATCCGCATGCCATCATATTCTCTAAAGACACTTCACAATCAATATTGGCCTGCTGAGCAAAACGGGCAACAGCCATCATCATGGGCTTTGGACCACAGGTAGCGATACGATCGAAGTGCTCCTGTTGCAAAATGGAATGATTGGTTACGAAACCTTTTTCTCCTTCCGAGCCGTCTTCCGTCGTGATACAGACGCGCCCATATTGACGGAAGAGATCTACCTCCAACAAATCACCCTTAGTACGGGCACCCAGAAGAAAAGTAGGCTCAACACCTTGCTTTTTCAGTTCTGCCCCCATATACAAAAGAGGAGCCACACCTACACCACCACCTATTAATAAAATAGAGGGGGAATGGGCAGGAATTGGATTAGGCATCGAAAAACCATTGCCCAGTGGCAGTACACAATTCAGTTTGTCGCCTACATTCAGATTACCTAACTGACGCGTACCTTCACCTATCATAGCCACCATCAGCCATAGTTCGTTGGCTTCCTTATCTACAAAATTAATGGATATGGGCCGACGAAGAAAAGTTGAAGCAGAACCATCCACACGAACCTCTACGAACTGACCAGGAAGCATCTCAGGAAGCGGCTTGCTGTCAGTAAGGCGCAAAAGAACATGTTTTGCACTAATATGCTCGGTTTGCTTTACTGTCAAATCAAGAATATATTTCTTCATATACACCTTATTAATATAATTTGCCGACAAAATTACGAAAAAAAAATGAGAACACTAAGATTTGTGCTCTCATTTAGTTTTTAACGGAACAAAAGTTTCATAGGTTTGGTCATCATAATAAACCCGTATTTCTGTCACCTTACGAGGTTCTTTGTCAATAATTTTCACTAATGATGGAGAATTATTCATCGGTGTAGATTTTACACTCTGTGAAAAAACGGGCGACGGATGATCATTTGGTGCTGCATCAAAATCAAGCATCTGCTCAACTGATGAGGAAGAAATGGATTCTGGCTCCTCTGAAGCAGACTGAACATACATATTTCCCACACCCATTAGCAACCAATCCGTGCTAATTGATGGAAGTTTATTTTTGATGGCCTCCACCACATTAAGGGTGGGGCGAGTTCTTCCAGTGAATATACTGCTCAGGGTTGCAGGTGACAATCCAATAAAATCAGCGAACACTTGTTGACTCATGTGTTGCTCTTCCATGATACGTTTAATTCTATCTTTCATAACTAATCAAGCCGTTTTCGAGGTAAAAAATCCTTTTTTCTTAGACTTTACAAAGATAAAACAAATATTTTAAACCAACAACAAAAATAACGGAAATTTTAGAAATTTAAATTTTGCTTTTAATTGTAAGAATTGTAAATCCGAAACGACAAATTTTTATTTGTACGCATTAGATATGTAAACGTAAATACATTCTCTAAATCATTAATCATAATAAAATAGAACACAAAACTATAACTAACTGGTTATTAGCTTGTTATTTAGTATAAAAGCAAATTAATAATAGATTTTCAAGCAATTTGATTTCCAAAATCAAATAATTTTTTAATTCTTTACATAAATAAATTGCTATAAGTAACTGATTTTTCATATTTTAGCACATAGCACATTAATTGTATATCCTTTAAATAGGACGATTGGGCGCTTTGTTTTGCCTTTCTAAATACAAATATAGAACGCAAATTTCGCTTACTTTTGTAAAACACAGTATATTTACAAGTTCAAATATCTATTTTGGTTAATTACACTCTACATTTCAAAATTCAGTAATTTAAACGTTAAAACTTTCTAATACCAAATTCAAAGCTCAGAAAAAGGCGAAAATTTGGAAATTTTGAAGGATTCTGAACGAGCGCCCAAAAAGCTGAAAATTCGCAAAAACAGAGGGGGTAAAAATAGAGAAAAACGCTTTATTTATCGGCTTTTGCCCCCTAAATTTTATGTCTGGAAAATCGGATAAAATAGAAAAAAAGAGCCTTTTTTGAAGCCCTTTTTAGTGCAAAATGAAGAAAATTAACTCCTTCATAAGTTCTCCTGGAGGGGTATTAGGGTTATCTAAACCCTTACTTTTGGCATCAATTTCTCTTATCTTGCCCAAGATCTGCATCACCTTCATTCCTGAGTAGTTTTTCATGCCCGTCATGTAGTCTTTTGCAAACCAGGCATTCTTCATTTCCAACCACTCCGCTACCCTATCCGCACTGTTTTTCTGTGGACAATAAAAGGCAATCATCAGATTCTGGAAATAATTAAAGAGCAATGGGAGAAACGAATAGATGCTTCCAGCCTTCGGATTTTCGTCAAAATATTTCACGATTTGGTTTGCTTTGAATACATTTCTGTTCACAATAGCATCCCTGAGCTCATATCCATTGAAATCTTTGCTGACTCCTATCTGATCTTCCACTACTTGTGGGGTTACCCTCCTATCCCCTTCTGGCAAAGACAATAAAACCTTGTCTAATTCACCCACCAAACGGCTTAAATCAGCACCTACTGCATCGGCTATCAGCTGGGTGGATTTGGGATCGACACTTGTATTTTTGGCTTTCAGATAGCCTTCTATGAAGCTGGGAAGATCGCGATCCTTCAACTTTTTGCTCTCAAAGAGCACGCCAGCCTGTTGGATACTCTTCACATATTCCTTCTTACGACCGTCCACAGTGCCGTTTTTATGGCACATCACAAGAATCGTAGAGGGCATAGGCGACTTAAAATACTTCTCTAAAGGCTCTGTGTTCTTGACATTCTGTGCTTCTTTAACGATCAGCACCTGATATTTTGACATCATGGGATAACGCTTGGCGGCATCTACAATCTGCGATGCCGTCACATCGGACCCAAAGAGCACTGTCTGGTCAAAATCGCGCTCCTCAGGCTGCATCACGTTTTCCGCAATCCAATTACTAATCAAGTCGATGTAATAGGGTTCATCCCCCATCAGATAGTAGAGAGGACGGAAATTGCGCGATTTCAGTTCGCTCATAATCGAGTCGTATGTTGCTAACGCCTGTGCCATGATGCAAAGTTACAATTAACTTATTAAAACACCAAATAATCGGATTATTTATTGGGAATTTTAAGAATAAAGCGCGTTCCACCTGTATAGTTATTGTCTAACACCAAGTCACCGCCTATCATACGGGCAATACGCCGTGCCATCGGCAATCCAAGCCCAAGACCGCGTTTAAAGCTGTCTATCTTATAGAATTTCTCAAAGATGCGTTCACGTTGGTCTTCGGCAATTCCTATTCCTGTATCTGCCACACTGATATGGAGCATCGACTGGTTGGTGGATGGAACGATTTTCAAGGTGATACTACCCTGCTCCGTGAACTTCATGGCATTATTAAAGAGCTGCTTCAGAATAAGTTCTAAGGCACGCTGATTGGTTTGTACCGTCAACTGGTTATCAACCGAAGACTCGAACACTAACTGTAAACGCCCGTTATTCGTCTGTTCCACCTTGTTTATCACATCCTGACACAACAGGTTAATGTTGACACAGTCGTTCTTCGGATAATGATTCTGGCTCTCGTTTTCCGAGAATTCCAACAGTTCATTAACGAAATTGGTAATCTCGTTAGTGTTATTCTCTATGCTCTCTACGATGTGCGCCCGCTGCTCGTCGGTGAGGCGGAAACTGGGACTTGCAATCACCTGTGAGAAGCCCGTTATCACATTCAGCGGAGTACGAATCTCATGACTCATATGCTGGATAAACGACATCTTCATGCGGTCACTTTCCTGCGCTCTGTCCAGCGCTAAAGCCAGTTCGTGGTTCTTTTGGCGCAGACGCTGCACGAAATAGATTCCTAACAATCCTATCAGCACTAGGGCAATGATGATGATAACCAGTATTGTACTGACATGACGTGTGTGAGCCTGCTGGTTCTCACGCTCCATCTCATCCACTTTAAAGAGTGTATTGAACTCATTGAGCTGGTTTTTAGCATCGTTCAGGTTCAGTGAGTCAGCCAGGAGATACACCTGTTTATAGAGGTTGGCAGCATCTTCGTAGCGATGCGAGAGCAACATGATTTCTGCGCGTTGTTTTTGGAGCATCAATAATCCTGAAGGGTCGTTGGGGTCCGAATAGGTGTTGATAATGCGTGTATTGAAATCCAAAGCCTTCTGATAGTTACCCTTCTTCATATACAGCTGTCCCATATTATAGAACACCGTCAATTGGGAATTGTCCTTTACGTCCTTTGTAGCTTCATAGGCTTTCATCATCAACTCCTCGGCTTCAGGAATACGGCCTAAACCCATCAGGGCTGTAGCTCGCGAGTTATAATAATAGGTGTAATACGATGAATTGACGGCTTTACCATTGTCTAACCCCAGTTCCGACTGATGGCTATCCAAATATTCGCGCCAGAGGTCGGTAATCTCCAACATACGCTGGAAATTTTTCACTTCCGACAAGACAGAACAGTAGTAAGGATAGACATCCAAGAGCGTGGACGTGCCCAAGGTTGAGTTCTTGAGGGCGGTAATACAACGCTCGTAGGCCTGAATAGCCTCCTGATGGAACCCAATGTCCATATAGGCATTACCCATGCCATAGGAAGCCAGTCCGAGTCCATAGCTATTTTCTCGCTGCTGCGCATCCTCATACATGCGTTTCACCTCTCTCAGGGCGGTATTACTCTGTCTGGTGAAGATATAATGATTCACTATCAATATCCAACAGTCATAAAAGGGCTTCCAGTCGGCATGTTTCAGCATAAACTGCTGTTGTTGGGGCCATTCTGCCAACAGCGAGTCATCTTGACTCGTATTATAATAGTAGTATAGCAATGCGATACGTGCCGTTGCCTGCATCTTCACATCGCCCTGACGTTCTGCCTCCGCGCGCAGTTCACTGATAGAACGCCGTTCCATCTTGGTGTCGCCCGTATAATAGTATAGATTGTATAACTTATATAATGCCTGCAATCGCTCTTTGCCTTCTAACTTAGGAAGGGCATGACGTAAAGAGTCAATCCGCTGAATATCAGACGACTGAGCCCACCCCACCGATGCATAAGCAAGAAAAAGCAACAGGTTAATGTTCAAAAATATATTTCTGTTTCTCATCATGCTACAAAAATACGCAGAAATTTTCGAATCTGCAAATATTTCCCACGGAATTATGATTTGTGTAATGTAATGTCACACAGAAATCACGGAAATCGACGAAGTCGCTTCGCTAGTCGAAGAAATTCACAGAAATCTTAATCTATGCCGTGGGAATCCAAGAATCTATCGGAGCACCAATGTTTCTGTGATTTCTGTGAATTTCTGTGTGACTTTAAACTATGAACTATGAACTATGAAAATTGTGTAATGTTTTTTGATAGTTAATAATAAGTTAGATTCTGTCGTGCGACTGGCGGATATTCGAAGAAAATTTTGCTACCATTAATGCGCGCAATTTCAAGACTTAATGCTCGCAATTTTTCTCCTTAATCCCCGTGGTCACTACCACTTCCGATTGACAATGCAAATGTACGAAAATTTCATGACACACATCAAATTTAGAGGGGTCAGAATTTACACTTTTGAGCACCAAAATTACAATTTTGCAAAAGCGGTAACGGTAACGGTTTCAGTTAGCGTTACCGCGCTTTCTACTGAAAAATTACTCTATATTATATATTACTATATATATATTATATATATTATATATATAGTAAAGTTTACACTCACTTTATTTTCTCGAAAATTTGAAACTGAAACCGTTACCGTTACCGCTTAATGGCAACGCAACATTTTGACTTTTTCTGCATGAGACATGTGAGACATAGGGACGTGAGACATAGGGTCAGTCCCTGTTTCGATATTATAGTTTAGCAATTCGTCAAACCATTCTTCACAAAAGATTTCCTTACTATCAGGTACATACCACATATCTTCATCTTCAAATAGTTTCATACAAGTAGCGCATAGAATTGCATTGTATCCACTATTAGTAGGCGCGCCAAAGCCTAAATCAGTTGTCTCCTTCAAACTCAACTTAAATGCATAAGTATTTAACCTTAACTTTTTTGCCATAATTTTCTTGTTTGATGTTTATTTTACACTAGGGTCAGGATACTTCAACATCATCAGAATGTCACAAAGTTTCCTGACACCTGTGTTTTATTCATTTATTAGTCTTTTACTACTGTTCGATCTTTATATTCTTTAGCTTTTTGTGGATTCTTGTCGCAACCAATACCATTTTCGTAAAAATAAGCTAATACATTGCAAGCATCAATGAGTCCCATATCTGCTGCTTTCTTAACGTACACAAATGCTTGACCATAGCTCTTCTCCATTAAGTAATTGCCCAAATAATATTGTGTACCAAGGTTAAGGCATCCCCAAGCATCGTTGAGTTCAGCTGCTTTTATCAGATATTTTTTTGCTAATGCTTTATCTTTTTCTCCGTATTCCCCACTTGAATAGCATCTAAATAAATTGTTAGCTGCATAACCACTGCCATATTCGACAGCCTGTTTCCATACTTCTATACCTTTCTTTACATCTTTAGCACATCCAATTCCATTAATATAAGCATAACCTAAATTGGCTGCTCCAAAATGATCTTTCAATGCCGCTGCTTTTTTCCAATAATCAAAAGCTTTGTTGTCATCTTTGCTTACAAATTCCCCATCATTATAAATATTCCCTAAAGCAAAATAAGCTTTCCCATTTCCGTGGCGTGCTGCTTTTTTATATAATTCAATGCCTTTTTGGGGGTTATGGATGTCTTGTAATGTGCTATCTTCTGAAAGATAGATACCTGCCATATCGACCATGCAGTTTGTCTCATTGCTATGAATACCACGATTTAACCATTCTATACGCTTTTTTTTATCGCTTTTTAAATCTCCATAACCTGAAGCATATAAGGACTGTATTAAATATGCTCCATATCTTCTTCCTCTTTCAAATCCTTTGCTAAAATAGTCAATTGCCTTTTCTATATTTATATCAATATTGTCTGAACCTTTCAGATAAACATTTCCCATTTGGTATAAATATTCTGGATTGTTTTTGTCTTTGATGTTCTCAAACACAAATTGTGCCTTTTCTTTATTCTCTTCATAGGGACCACCACCACTAAAAAGAAGAGCTGCATATCTTGATTGAATGTATGCTTTATCGGTTTTTTTTACAAGTTCTTCTAACATGGATTTACCTTTATCTTCATCCTTACCGATATCATACCAGTCAAACATATATGCAAATGCCAAATCACACTTTGCCTCTTCGCATCCTTCTGCGGCAGCCTGTTTTAATAGTTCCAATGATGTCCGTTCTTCATAATCAACACCGTCACCATTACTATAAGCTTCAAACAATCTCCATTTGGCATACGCATCTCCTTCGGCTGCTGCTTTTTTGTACAATTCAGCTGCTTCTGCAAACTTATTCTCTAAACGAAAATGGTCAGCTTTTTCACTATCTGTTTGACACGATACAAGAATGACACCTAATAAGGTAAACAAAACTAATTGACACTTTTTCATATGCATTACTATTTACTTTTTTCCGAATTATCACAATCTTTTTTCTTTGCAAGGCGATAAAGTAGATAACCTATCAAAACAAGTAGAAGTATAATAACTAATTCTTGTTTAGGCTTCTCGTTACTTTTATTAGGATTGTAATTTGCATTGTACTTTTTATTGTATTCTTCCACACTATAGGATTTGAGTTCCTTTGAAGCCTCAATAATACCATTATTTGATTGTTGTTTTTCTGGATACAGAATTTCATCTGTATTAATAGCGTACGCAGAAAGAAATAACATAAATAATATTGTTACGCAAAATGTTCTTCTATACCATTTCATAAGTTCTCAATTATATGTGAAACTTCTATCTTGTTTTTCAAAAAAGGAAACAAGGATATGGTTCCTTCAGAAAATATTTTATTGTATGCATTAGAATTAGAAGGAGACAACCGAATCGCTTTTATCATTTTTTCCACATTAACTTCGACGTTTTCATAGTGGTTTAAAGATAAAAGGCAAAGTCTTATCTCTTGCTCATCTTGATAAGCTATATATTTTCTAAAAATACTATTTTCTATATCGTCTATCTTTTCTTGAGAGTATTTCACAGGGGCAATTAATGCTGCAAAATGTTCACAATTCATATTCTCTAATAGATCCCTTATAGTTGTTTGAATACGACATGTATTAGTTCCATAACAATTCCAGTTAGTAATACTTTCATCGCAGTTCTCATGTATGTCTCTTGTCCAACATGAGATGCATATTTTATATGCCTCTGTAAGTTTAATGAGGTATTCTTTCCCCCATTCTTCCTGCTCTAACGTTTCGAATTTTGCAGGTAATGGATAACACATCTTTTTTTTGTTTTCTTTTATTCCTTGTTCTCGTCTGTCTTTAAAAGTTGTTCTATTGGCAATATAAAGTTTTTTGCTTTCCAAGAGTTGCAACAAATAATTTGTTTCTATATATTTATAGATTTTTTCATCTAGTCTTGATAGCAAACTTTGATGGACATGTACTCCATTAATCACTTTAGAATGATATGGAGTACTAAAGTCTTTTATAGATAAATGCAGGGAACTCTCTTGATGCATTATTACTTATCCTAAATCCTCTTGACTCTCCAAAAAGGATATTTTCATTTAGTTATTGGCTAATATACAAAAAAGCGTGGGAGTCTATCCTTGTTACTCGTCCCACTCCAAGAGGCTCTGGCATCGCCCAACTAGTCGTGACGAGCAACGCCGAAGCCCACGCGATATGCAGATACCTTGTAGGGTATTACACATCCAATGAGCATCACCCGTTGCTTTGTTTTTGACTAGTTGTTTGGAACTGCCAGATTCCTTGGAGTCAAAAGACAAAGCGTAAGATAACGCCTTCCTATAAATTAGGTCCCCACCCTATCTGCTTAGGCCTATGGCTTTCTGCTTCAGAGAGTAAAGACGGGACAAATATAAGAAAAGTTTTGCAATTCACAAACTTTTTATGGTAAGAATTAGCAGAAAACTTCAAATAAATGTTATTTTGCTTGGATTATTCAAGAATAATGTTTATCTTCGTACCCAGATGAGAGTTGTATATAGGCGCGATAACATCAAGCTCCACAACCGTCAATTTATATAACACCTTTTTCGGACATAAATCCTTTACGATCTCCCAACCTGCTATCAATGGTATATTCAGTGTAAATTCTGACCTTCTAAATTTGGTGAGGTTATGAATTTTTCGTAACTTTGTCGGCATGTATGAGTTGAATCTTCCGAAATTTGAGCTGCAGTTAGGCGGAACACCCCAGAAACCAGAGATTTTCGATTTCCTGAGGCGCCGCTTTGTGCGGCTGACTCCCGAAGAGTGGGTGCGCCAGCATTTTGTTCACTGGCTCATAGAGCACAAGGGATATCCCAAAGGGCTGTTAGGCAACGAGATAGAGCTCCGCTTGGGTGAGAAGAAGGTGCGCTGTGACTCTATCCTCTATGACGCGCAGACGAAGCCTCGGATGATTATCGAATACAAAGCGCCCACCGTAGCACTCAACCAGAAAGTGTTCGACCAGATAGCTACCTATAATCTTTTGCTGCATGTTGACTATCTCACCGTCAGCAACGGACTGCAACACTACTGTTGCCGCATGGACTATGAAAAGATGAGCTATGTTTTCTTACAGGACATTCCTGACTACGAAAAAATATAGGCATGGAGATGATGCCATGCCTATACCTTCAATCAATCTACTGTTAGTATTATGCCTCTTCCTCGGGAACTACAGAATCATCTGCAGCCTTCTTGGCGGTCTTGCGGATAGCACGCTTACGAGTCTTCTTTTCTTCGGAACCTGTTGGCGTGATTTTTACGCCAGCCAGTTCCGGATCAATCATAATACGACCACAGTACTCGCAAACAATGACCTTTTTGTGCATCTTGATATCCAACTGGCGCTGGGGCGGTATCTTATTGAAGCATCCACCGCAGGCATCACGCTGCACATATACGATGCCCAGACCGTTGCGTGCATTCTTACGGATACGCTTGAATGAAGTAAGCAGACGTGGCTCGATTTTCGACTCCAGGTCTTTCACCTTAGCCTTCAACTTTTCTTCTTCCTCGCGTGTTTCCTGCATGATTTCATCGAGCTCGTTCTTCTTCACTTCCAGAGCCTGCTGACGGTCTTCGATAATCTCATGACTTTGTGCCAATTCATTCTTTTTCTCTTCGATACAGAACTGTGCCTCCCTGATTTTCTTGTTGCAAAGTTCTATTTCGAGCGACTGGAACTCAATCTCCTTCGTCAGCGTGTCATATTCACGATTGTTCTTGACATCGTTCAACTGAGCCTTATAACGCTCCACACTGGCCTTGGCGGTTTCTATATCACCTTTTTTCTGGCTGATAGCCTGCTCGAACTCCTTGATTTCATTTTCAATCTTTTCCACACGAATGGTCAAGCCCTCAATTTCGTCCTCAAGGTCTTGTACTTCCAGAGGCAGTTCACCTCTCAACGCACGCTTCTCATCAATTCCTGAGAGTGTGGTTTGCAGCTGATACAGCGTTTTCAGGCGCTCCTCAACTGGCATGTCTGTAGGATCTTTCTTTGCCATAATTTCTTTTTCTGATTACTCTGATTATTCTGATTATTCTAATTAAAGATACATAATTGGATTGGTGCAATGTTCCGTGATTTCCGTACGCACCCCAGGGCATTCCCGCTGAATGATGTCGCGGAATATTTCAGCCGTGAACTGTTCGCTCTGATAGTGACCTATCACGCAGATTTGGATTTTCTGTTCATAACCGAAATACTGGTGATAATGCATCTCACCTGTGATGAAGGCATCTGCGCCCTTGCTGACAGCTTCGTCCAACAGGAAATCACCAGCCCCGCCGCATACGGCTACACGCTGAATAGGACGGCGCAACAACTCATTGCACATCGCGCACTCCACATCAAATTGTTTTTTCACAAACAGCACGAAATCGTCAGCAGCCTGCGGACTTCCGAGGTTTCCAATGACACCACTGCCGGCAGTCTCGGTTGGGGATGCTCCTAAGAAAGAGACTTCTTGCAGCCCTATTTTCTCGGCTATCTTCCAGTTGACCCCGTCCTTGGCATTATCCATATTGGTATGCATGGATACCACCACAATATCGTGTTTGAGGGCTTTGATGACGCATCGTTGGACATCATTAGCCCCACTGATTTGCTTCAGGGGACGGAATAGCAACGGATGGTGGCTCACGATGAGATTGCATCCCTTCGCAATAGCCTCGTCAACCACACGTTCGGTGACATCCAGACACAATAATGCCCCTGAAACCTCCGCCTCTGTTAGTCCTACTTGCAGGCCAGCATTGTCCCAGCTTTCCTGCAAGGGCAGGGGCGCGAATTGTTCAAGGGCGCTCAGCACTTGCTTTATTTTCACGCTTCCAAAAATTTTCTGCAAAGTTACGAAGAAAAAATGAAGAAAACTATTATTTTCTTATCTTTTAACTATTCGTTATCTTTTTCATGACAGTATGAGGTCCCGTCAAAGCAATGGGTACACAGTCTGTCCTTGGGCAATCCTATCGACTCTATCAAGTCTTCCAGGCTGGCAAATTTCACGCTCGTCAGACCAAGTCTGCGACCTATTTCGTGTACCATTTTCTGATATTCTGGCGACCCTGTGGTAGCATATTTTTCCAGATTCTTCGAGTCATCACCCTCCAAATCCTTGATGATTCGGCGTGTAATCAGTTCCAAATCACTTTTCGACGATGTAAAACCGATAAACGGACAGCCATATACCAACGGAGGACAAGATATGCGCACGTGTACTTCCTTTGCACCATTCTCAAAGAACGTACGAACATTATCGCGCAACTGGGTACCACGAACGATAGAGTCATCGCAGAACACGATACGCTGGTCTTTCAGAATGGCTGCATTAGGAATCAGTTTCATACGAGCCACCAAATCGCGACGCATCTGATTGCCAGGAGTGAACGAACGGGGCCACGTAGGCGTGTATTTCAAGACAGCACGCTTATAGGGTATCTTCTTACCATGCGAATAACCTATTGCCATTCCGACACCAGAATCAGGGATGCCACATACGAGGTCTGCCTCCAGTTCTGTATCTTTCTCACCCATCAGGCGGCCGTTCTTCTCGCGCACAAATTCGGTATTAATTCCTTCGTAGTCGCTGGCAGGGAATCCATAGTACACCCAGAGGAACGAGCATATCTGACAACGGCTCAAGGGTTTCTGCAGGACTTCGATACCATTGGAGCGCAGACGCACAATCTCGCCTGGACCTACATCACGCAACACTTGATAGTCGAGGTTCGGAAAACTGGTAGTTTCGCTCGAAACAGCGTATGCACCCTCCTTCTGTCCTATCACGATAGGGGTACGTCCCAGGAAGTCGCGGGCGGCAATGATGCCGTCTTCGGTCAGAATCAGCATCGAGCACGAACCTTCTATCTTCTGATACACCTTATTAATACCTTCTACGAAAGTATTCCCCATGTTAATCAGCAGGGCCACCAGCTCCGTCTGGTTGATATTATTGGCAGACAACTCGCTGAAGTGCATCCTTTCAGCCAACAGCTCATCGGCTATCTCACGCAGGTTATTGATTTTGGCTACAGTCACCACCGCATAACGGCCCAAGTGCGAGTTGACGATGATGGGCTGTGGGTCCGTATCACTGATAACGCCAAGTCCCTGTTTCCCCTTAAACGAATCCAGTTCGTCCTCAAAGCGTGAACGGAAATAATGGCGTTCCAACGAGTGAATAGAGCGACTGAAGCCCCTTTCCTCATCGTATGTTACCAGACCAGCGCGTTTAGTTCCTAAGTGCGAATTGTAGTCAGTCCCGTAAAACAAATCGTTTACGCAATCTTTTGTCGAGATAGTGCCGAAAAAGCCTCCCATTTTCTTACCTTTATAATGTTAATACCTTTTAGGCCTGCAAAATTACAAAAAAATCGCAGATTTTCCACCATCTCTTTAGTTTTTTTTGTATTTTTGTAGCGCATTATTGATATAACGGCTATGTCAGCACGACAGAAAATAGTACTCGGACTCATCCTCATCACCTTTGGCGGCATGATTTACTTGTCATACCGTCCTACTTCTATCCTACTCTTTCGTGTGCTGGATGTTGTTGGTCTGATGCCTTTCATTGAAGATTGGCGCACGATGGCGTTTCATTGGCAACCGTCTGAGTTTGTGGTATATTCGTTGCCTGGCGGATTATGGTCAGCGGCATATATCCTGTTGGTACATGCGCTTCTTGAGCACCATTCCGCTGTACTCCGCATCACCGTTGCCAGCATCATTCCTATGGTGGGCATCGTCTCCGAACTCATGCAGTCGGCAGGACTGTTGCCTGGTACCTACCAGTTGACCGACCTATGGTGCTATGCCTTACCTTTATTTATTCTTTTGATATCCGAAACTTTAAAAAATACAACATTATGGCAAGTTTTTTCGACCGCTTCAGTAGTAAGCAACTGACAATCATTATTATCTGTATCACCGCCTGTTTCCTGATGATGGGCGGATGTACCATGGTTCTTGGCAATGAAGACGCTGGATCTGAAAACAAGGAAAAGAAGCTCGTCTTCGATGATGACGATGACGGCTCTGACGAGAGTGGACATAAATACAAATTCGTGGATAAGGATGACCGCGAAGAAGGGGATAAAGCCGACGACAAATCTGACAAGAAGAAGGAAGAGGGCGACCCCTATCAAGAACTTGACGAACTGATAGGTCTGGAAGCCGTGAAGGCGGAAGTACACTCGCTTGCCAACTATGTGAAGGTGCAGAAAGCCCGTAAGGACAAGGGACTGAAGACACCCAACCTGAACTATCACCTTGTCTTCACGGGCAGTCCCGGTACAGGTAAGACTACCGTGGCGCGTATCGTAGCACGTATCTATAAGGATTTGGGGATTCTGAAAAAAGGCCATCTTGTAGAGACTGACCGTTCCGGACTCATCGGACAGTATGTAGGTCAGACAGCTCCCCGAGTGAATCACATGTGCGACTCTGCCCTCGGAGGCGTACTCTTCATCGACGAGGCCTATGCGCTCACCCAGAGTCAGTCGAGCCAAGACTATGGTTCTGAAGCCGTAGCCACGCTGCTGAAACGCATGGAGGACGATCGCGACCGTTTGGTAGTGATTGTGGCTGGTTATACCAACGAGATGAAACAGTTCATCAATACCAACCCAGGCTTAGAGTCACGTTTCAATCGATACATCAACTTCCCCGACTATTCCGCCGAAGACCTTTATAAAATCTTCCGTCAGTATCTGAAGAAAAACCAATATACCATCACCAAGGAAGCTGCCAGTGCGGTTTTTGAGCATCTCCAGAATAAGGTTGCCACGAAAGACCGCAACTTCGGTAATGCCCGATATGTTCGCAACCTGTTTGAGAAGACCATCCAAGCACAGGCCAACCGTCTTGCCAAGGCTGGCAAGGTGAGTGACGAACAACTCGTGGAAATTACGCTTGCAGACTTCAGACAGGCTATCTGACCAAAAGATATTACCAATCCTTCAGACTGGCTTTGGCTTCTATCCGGTTCTCAATATCATCCGAGAGGGCTGAGAAGAAATCAAAGCCAGTCAGTTTTTCTATCTCATCAACCGTACGAACAGCCTGATGCATAGGCTGACTGCTACCGTTGTTCTCATAGATAAAACCGATGGCAGCAGGATTCTTGCCTGTACGCATCACGACCTTATAGAAAGCCTCTGGCACCGTGATACGGCGATTGCGCTGCCGACCTATCGTCTTGTGATTATTGCCACGCAGGATGGGACCGCAAACGATGTAAACCCTATCGTAACGCTTTGCCCACGTACGGCACAGCATCTCCAAATCATTCCAGTCGCCTCCGTTCAGTTTACCGTTCTGCGGACAGATATTCGTCATCAGGAACGACTCCTCCTGGGCACGTTGATTCCATTTGTTATCACCCGACGGACACATGTGACCGCGCGAATAGCCCGACTGCATATAGTCAAAGGTGGTCACTGGGTCACCCTTCACATCCTCGTCCGGTTGGAAAGCCACGCCCCCTCGCTTGTATTTACCTGATACGTGATTACCTGTGAGATACCACGCTACAGCCAACGGAATACGCATCGACTCCGAATACCATGCCTTATAGGCATAACGCTGCAAAGGCGTTGTTTCCTGTGGAATACGCACGTCGGTCAACGAGTTTTGCTGATCCGCCGATTCATTCTTCTCAACTTTCTGTCCGCACGATTGCAGACTGAGCAGCATCATAGCTGCTATGATGATGGTTATTCTTTTCATCTTGAAGTCTTAACTGATTTTGGTGTAAATAAAGATACAGAGCACGAGCACCAGCATCGTACTGCTCAGGGCGGCAACCGTCATCAAAGCAACAAAGCCAATGGCTTGAAGGGTTGAAAAGCCACCCATCAGCAGTCCGCATAACAGGGAGGGCACAAATACCAGCCCTGCCAGCAGTAACTGTTGCAGGATGGGGGTGAATGCACGCGTAATAGCTTTGGTGACAAAAGGACGCAGGGCTTCCATCTCTGTGGCGCCGTTGGCTTTCAGATACTCAAACAAATCCTTGTGCGAACGGCGTTCCAGCACGTAGGTAGTGATTCCCCGGCGACAGACAAAGAGGACTTCTGCCTGTAGCATAGTCATCACGGGGATATACACCGAGGCGCTGAACAGATGGGGCACATCTACCAATAACAATACGATGAGACCCATCACGAAGGTAACGACCGTCATACTGATATAGATGGGTATTGACTGCCAACGCTTCTTGCAGTACACCGCCGTAGCCACTCCACTGCTCAGGAGCACCCACACGATATTCACCCATGCTTTGTTCCACTCGAAGATGAAGTACAGACAGCCTGCCAACACCGACATCGTGATGATAAACCGTAATATTACCTTGGCAGACTGGCGCAGGAAGCGACGGTCTGAACGAAATAGTATCAAGGCTGGAACAACCAGCAAGAACATACCTAAAAGCAATCGTACAATCGTGATATTCATAGTTGTATCTGATTTTGAAGGATTCGTGAATTAACTGCCAGCACCGTTGCGCCCTTTTCCGCAGCATGCTGCAACAGGCTGTCAACTTGTGCCATCGTCTCGGCACTGATGGGTGCTGCCGGCTCATCGACTATCAACAGGTGTTTGTCCAACTGCATCGCATTCTGCAGCAACAGCAGGTAACGCTCATCGGCAGTCAGTTCTGCCCATCGGCGTCCGTCGGTAGGCACTTTATACGATGTCCCACCCTTGTTCACATGCAGTCCGAATAGCAGTTCTGAAATGTCAGCCATACTGTCGTAATCCTCAATGGCAGAAAACTGCTGTGGCACGTAGGCTATATCCCTGCGGAAATAAGGTGCAGAAAGGGGTGTCAGCAATTCACCGTCAATACTGATATGACCAGCCGTAATAGGTATCATACCCAAAATGGCACGCAACAAAGTGGTTTTGCCCGACCCGTTTTTACCTGTCAAGCAAACCAACTGTCCGTCGCCCGCCGTCAGCGAGAACGAGTGAATCTGTGGCTCTATCGTTACGTTATGCAGTTCTAACATCGTCTTATTTTGGTGCAAAGATAATAAATTCTTTAAACTTTAAACTCTAAACTCTAAACTTTTTACTACCTTTGCACCATGAAATTGACAAAGAGGCGGATGCCTGCCGAATGGGAGAAGCAAAGTGCCGTGCAGCTTACTTGGCCGCACGAGGCTACTGACTGGGCTCCTATCTTGCCCGAAATCACTGCTGTTTACGAAGAAATGGCACGTGAAATCCGTAAGCGCGAGTCACTGATTATAGTCGATGATATCCCTCATAACGACACGTGGGCGCGCGATCACGGCTTCATCACGGTAGAGCAACTCTCAACTCCCAACTCTCAAAGGCTACGGGTAGGCGAGCAAAGCTCGGGAATACTCTCAACTCTCCTCCTCGATTTCCGATTCAACGGCTGGGGCGAGAAATTTCCTGCCGAACTGGATAACCAGATTAACCGACAATTGTATGACAGAGGATTGGTAAAGGGCATCTACGAACCCCATTTGGACTTCGTTTTGGAAGGTGGCTCGATTGAGAGCGACGGCAAGGGGACCGTATTCACGACCGAATGCTGTCTGATGGCGCCACACCGCAACCAGCCCTTGACCAAAGCCGACATCGAAGACCGACTGAAGACATATCTGGGTGCTGAGCGCATCGTGTGGCTGCAACATGGCAGTCTGCTGGGCGACGACACCGACGGACATATTGATACACTGGTGCGCATCTGTCCTGACGATACCTTATTATATATAGGGGCTGACGAGGCGCATCCCGACCTTGTGGAGATGGAACGCGAATTGCAACAGCTCAAGACGCTGGAGGGCCATCCCTACCGGCTCTTGAAATTGCCACTCCCCCGTCCTATCTATAATGAGGGCTATCGGCTTCCAGCCACCTATGCCAACTATCTGGTCATTAATGGTGCCGTACTGGTGCCTACTTACGGGCAGCCCGACCTCGACCAAGAGGCTTTGGACATCATCCGGCAGGCTTTTCCTGACCGCGAAATGGTGGGCATCGATTGTCAGGCTGTCATCAGGCAACACGGCAGTCTTCATTGTTGTACCATGCAATACTATTAAAGCTAAAAAAGTAAAAAAGGTAAAAAATGAAAATAGGTATTATTCAACAACACAATACTGCTGATGCCGAGCAGAACATCAAACGCTTGGCCACCAAGATACGCAGTCTGGCTCAGCAGGGCGCCCAGCTCATCGTCCTGCAGGAGCTTCACAACGGGTTGTACTTCTGTCAGACCGAGGATGTCAACGTATTCAGTCAGGCAGAGCCAATCCCTGGTCCCTCTACCGAGTTCTTCGGCGACTTGGCTCGAGAGTTGGGGGCTGTCATCGTCACGTCACTCTTCGAGAAGCGTGCCGCCGGCCTTTATCATAACACGGCTGTCGTGCTGGAACGCGACGGCTCAATCGCCGGCATCTATCGCAAAATGCACATACCCGATGACCCAGGCTACTACGAGAAGTTCTACTTCACGCCTGGCGATTTGGGATTCCACCCCATCAAGACCTCCGTTGGTTGCCTGGGCGTACTCGTCTGTTGGGACCAGTGGTACCCTGAGGCAGCCCGTCTGATGGCGATGCAGGGAGCCCAGTTGCTCATTTACCCCACCGCTATCGGTTACGACCCCAACGACACGCACGAGGAACAGCAGCGCCAGCGTATGGCATGGCAGACGGTTCAGCGTGGTCATGCCGTAGCCAATGGCCTGCCCGTCATTACGGTGAATCGTGTAGGTTTCGAGCCAACAGCCAACAGCCAACAGCCAACAGCCGGAATCCCTTTCTGGGGAACCAGTTTCGTAGCCGGTCCACAGGGCGAACTGCTCTACGAGGCCCCTACCGACCAAGAGGCAGAGACCATTGTCGAGGTGGATATGGAGCGAACCGAACAGGTGCGTCGCTGGTGGCCTTTCCTGCGCGACAGACGCATCGATGCATATCAAGACATAACAAAACGATACATAGACTAATATGGCAAACAATTTAAGATTTCAGGTAGTAGAGGAAGCGTTCAAGAAACGTGCCGTCGAGGTAAAAGTACCTCAGGAACGGCCTTCGGAATATTTCGGAAAATACGTCTTCAACAAGCAGAAGATGTTCCGTTACCTGCCTTCCGATGTGTACAATACGATGATTGACGTGATGGACAACGGTGCCCGTCTCGACCGTTCCATAGCCGATGCCGTGGCAGACGGCATGAAGAAATGGGCCATGGAGATGGGGGTAACCCACTATACCCACTGGTTTCAGCCGCTTACCGAGGGCACAGCCGAAAAGCACGATGCTTTTGTGGAGCACGACGGCAAAGGAGGTATGAAAGAGAAGTTCAGCGGCAAGCTGCTCGTACAGCAGGAGCCCGATGCTTCGTCGTTCCCTAACGGCGGTATCCGCAATACGTTCGAAGCACGCGGCTACAGCGCGTGGGACCCAACCAGTCCTGTGTTCATCATTGACGACACACTCTGTATTCCTACTATCTTCATCGCCTATACGGGCGAAGCCCTCGACTATAAGGCTCCGCTGCTACGCTCGCTCCATGCGGTAGGCAAGGCGGCTAAAGATGTTTGTCAGCTGTTCTACGACGACGTCACCAAAGTTCAGGTGAACCTAGGTTGGGAACAGGAGTATTTCCTCGTTGACGAGGGACTCTATTCTGCCCGCCCCGACCTGCTGATGACGGGACGCACCCTGATGGGTCACGAGAGTGCCAAGAACCAGCAGATGGACGACCACTACTTCGGCACCATCCCCGACCGTGTGCAGGCCTTTATGAAGGATTTGGAGATTCAGGCACTCGAACTGGCTATTCCCGTCAAGACGCGCCATAACGAGGTAGCCCCCAACCAGTTTGAGTTGGCTCCTATCTTTGAGGAGTGTAATCTGGCTGTTGACCATAACATGCTACTCATGTCGCTCATGAAGAAAGTGGCTCGCAATCACGGATTCCGCGTACTGCTCCACGAAAAGCCTTTCGACGGTATCAACGGTTCGGGTAAGCACAACAACTGGAGTCTCTCTGCCGACAATGGCGTACTGCTGCATGCTCCAGGCAAGACGCCTGAGGAGAATCTGCGCTTCGTCACCTTCATTGTTGAGACACTGATGGCTGTTCATAAGCACAACGGACTGCTCAAGGCGTCCATCATGTCGGCTACCAACGAGCACCGTCTGGGTGGCAACGAGGCACCTCCTGCCATCATCTCGTCGTTCCTGGGCACTCAGCTCACCGAATTGCTCGACCATATCGAGCAGTCGGACACCAACGAGCTTTTCAACCTCAAGGGCAAACAGGGTATGGCTATCGACATTCCCCAGATTCCCGATCTGATTATTGACAATACCGACCGTAACCGCACCTCGCCCTTTGCCTTCACCGGTAATCGTTTCGAGTTCCGTGCACCAGGTTCCAGCGTCAACTGTGCATCGGCCATGATAGCCCTCAACGCAGCGATGGCTGAAGCCCTCGCCTCGTTCAAGCAGCGTGTCGATAAAAAGATTCAAGCATACAGCCAACAGCCAACATCCAATACGCAACACGTGAAAACCGCTGCCATTCTGGAAGTCCTCAAGGAAGATATCAAGACTTGCAAGCCCATCCGTTTCGATGGCAACGGCTATTCAGACGAATGGGTGAAGGAGGCAGCCCGCCGCGGATTGGACGTTGAGAAATCGTGCCCAGTCATCTTCGAACACTATCTTGACGAGAGCAGTGTGAAGATGTTCGAGAGCACCAAGGTCATGAACCGCAAGGAGCTCGAGGCTCGCAACGAGGTGAAATGGGAAACCTACGTGAAGACGGTTCAGATAGAGGGCCGCGTGTTAGGCGACCTTGCCATGAACCACATCATCCCCGTAGCTACCCACTATCAGAGTCAGCTCATCAAGAACGTGCAGGGCATGAAGGACGTTTTCTCTGCCGACAAGGCTGAGCGCCTATCATCGCGCAACATGAAACTCATTGAGGAGATTGCCGAGCGCACCGAGCGCATAGAGCAGCAGGTAGAGGAACTCACCGAGGCTCGCAAGGTGGCTAATCGCATTGAGAACATCCACGAGCGTGCTATCGTCTATCACGACACCGTCTGTCCTAAGATGGAGTCCATCCGTTATGAGATAGACAAGTTGGAACTCATCGTGGAAGACGGGCTTTGGACACTCCCCAAATACCGCGAACTGTTGTTTATCCGATAAAAGCAAAGAAGGTAGCCCGCGGTCGGCTACCTTCTTTTTAGTTTTTGGTTTATTCCTGTGAGAAAAACTACAAGAAAAAACATTTTTTTATTTCAGATGAAGGATTTTCCCCTCCAGAAAGAAATCCGTCAGCTGGTATTTATCCGACGTCTTGACATCGAGCATGATGGGTGTTTCCACCTGTATGTCCTTCATCACAATGTTGTTACAGCGTGAGAGGGGCATATCGTCGCGCTTCTCCGGTTTAAAGAACTGAGTCCAAGGGTAGATATAAAGGAATCGGTCGCAACGGCCTGTGATGTCCTCCACCGTGATGTATTCATAGTGCTGAGGGGTATCGGGACGCATCTTCAGCCACAGCACGCGGTTGGCATCCTGCGTCCGACAATGGCGAAGAACGACATTCCTGTTATGGAGTGACTCAGAACCCAAGGTCAGACAGCCGTGCACCTTTCCGTACGTACAGTTTTCTATCAGTATGCGTTGGTTGTCGCCATTCATAGAGTCTTGGTCTGCCCAAGTGCCCTTGCCTCCTTTCAGTACGACAGCATCGTCGTTCACGTGCATGTAGCAACCGCTGACCAGTACATCCGTACACGCATCGATGTCAATGGCATCCGACGAGGGCGCTCCCTTCGTCGAGTCCTGTTCCCAAACATGCTCCGTAGGGGCATAGATATAGCAGTCGAGATAGCGAACATGATGACTCTTATAGACATGATTCGTCCAGAAGGGCGAGTTCACCAGATGCACATCCTGAATGGTCACGTATTTCGAATTGGCTATATAGGTCAGTCGCGGACGCTGGCTGTCCTTATTTGTACAAGCAGGATTCCACTGTCGGCGCAGCCAGAAGTCTTGCCAATAACGCAGCCCATTGCCGTCTATCGTGCCGTGTCCCGTAATGGTGAATCCGTCAACACCGTAAGCATTCACCAGCGCAGGGAAATATTTGCATGTCTCGCCTTCAATACGGGTCAGCATCACGGGAAAATCAGCAATACGGTTACTGCCCTTCAGCCTGCCGACTACATGCAGATGCGTACCTTGTTTAAAAAAGAGTGCCCCCGAAAGGAAAGTCCCCTCTGGAATCACTATCACACCCCCACCCTCATCAGCGCAGCGGTCGATGACGCGCTGAATAGCAGCCGTCTGCACCAGCGTACTGTCAGCAGCCACACCATAATCGGTGATGACGTATGAACGTCCCAACTGTTTGACATCTACTTTCTCCTTTTTGCCGAACCACGCGTCCATCTCTGTTCCGTCGGGCCATTTGTCGGCTTTCGCACCCATTGCCACCACCAGCAGCATGAGGGTTAATAATAAAAAGTTTCTTTTCATATCCATTTGCAAAGATATAACAAATATACGAATAAAGTGGATTCTGGGGAATTTATTTGGTGGGTTCTTCAAGTTTTACTATCTTTGCAACCGAAGAACTTTAGAAAAACGGGATTATGCAGAGAATCATCACAATGACACTGATGCTGGTGGGAGGGCTTCTCATCGTGCAGGCACAGCCCAAGGACGAACAGGTGAAGCGCATCAGACAACTGTATGCCGAGGCTAAACAGAAGATTGCCCAGAACGGCAAGGACGGTAAGGCTCCATTAGACCTCACCATCGTAAGAGAGAACGGTGAGGAGGTTGACCCAGACTTTATTTTGGACGACCACACTGAACTGACCTTCTACTTCGATAAAGGGAAGACGAAAGCCGACCAGGAGTTCTACGATCAGTCGAACTGCTATTTCATCAACCGATACTGGACTTCGCACGGGCATGAGTCTTTCTTAGAGGTTCTGGTAGATGCCAAGGGCTATCCGCTCTTCATCTTCTCGAAGGGAATTACCGATGGCGGATACGTGCAGGAAAACCGCTATTATTACAACCAGCAGGGGCAAACCATTCACGGAATCTTCAAGTCGGGCATGTACGACCAGCCTTTGTCTGAGCGTGATGACGAACAGCTGACGCCCACCATTGGCGACGAGAAACTGGAAGAGGCGAAACATTTGCTGAAGGTTTTCCAAAGTGTCATGCACACGTCGAACCATGTTCCGGCATCAACGGCTAAGGCAACCACCCCGAAGGCTGAGCGCATCAAGGCGATTCGTGCTGCCTATGCCAAAGCGCAGGAGAAGATAGCAGCCGACAAGACTTCGGAGAATCCGCACCACATCTTCATCACCCTGCACGAGGCTTTGTCAGAACAATTCCCACCCGTCACCGAGAACACTAATATTTATTTCGACAAGAAGGCGGATGCACAGGGGAATGAGGTCGGTACCTGCTACTTCATCAACAATCGCCGCCAGTGCATGTACTGGGACAATTACGTGGAATTCCTGGCGAACGGGAAGGGCACGGACGTGATGTTCACCTATCAGCACAACAAAGAGGAAGGTGAAAACTACGAATGGCGCTACTATTACGATGAGAACGGCAAGTGCATAGAAGCCAAGACCAATGGCATAGAGGAAGGTGACGGAGTGGCTGAGCGACAGACGTTCTTCAACTATCTGAATACTGCCAAACTATTGGTAGGAAACTAACCGCTCCACCTATTTTAATTTCTTAAATACAAAGCGCACCAACAGGAAATTGACGGGTATCGAAATGGCATAGACGCCCACGGGTGCCCACTCGGCACTCCACCCCAACCAGAGGAAGAAATTGAGCAAGCCCATTTGAAGGAAGTAATTGACCAGATGGGCGCCGCCAAAGCCTGCCCCGTTCTGGGCGGTAGCTTTCTCGCGGAAGATATAGCGCGCCGACAGATAATAGTTGACTACAAAGCCCACGATGTAGCCTGCCGTCCAGGCTATATTCACATTGATAACCAACTGAAGCAGCCAGTAAACAGCGTAGTGGATGACCGTAATGAGGACACCCACTATGCTGAAGCGAACCATCTCACCAATTTGTTCCTTCGTCAGTTTCATTGTTTGTTCTTAAATGCTTTCAACTCTTTGACTATCACGTCGAAATCGTCGGTCAGCGTCAATTGCAGATTCTTATACTTGCCCAACTTCACCATTTCTTGGAGGAAGGGGTAAACGGGCATTTCTTTGGTCCAGAAATCAGTACCGAGGAATATCATCGGACTGGCATAGCCGAAGGAGAGATAATGGTTCTGGACAGCATCCTGGAATATCTCTTGCATGGTGCCTGCACTGCCCGGGGTATAGATGATGCCACCAAAGGCTACGGTGAGAATGAGGTCTTCGCGAATGCTGTTCTCGAAGAACTTGGCAATGTGGGTAGCGAAGGGGGCTGAGGGCTCATGACCGTAGAGGTAGGTGGGAATACCCAGACTTACATAATCGCCCTTGCGTGGGAATCGCTCCATCACGGCAAACGACGAAGCCAGCCAGCCCTTATCCTTGAACGAGGGAGCTACACAGAGCATCTTGACTGCCACATCGACATCCTGCTCCGTACGACCAGCCAGCCAAGCGCCCAGATGAGTTGCTTCCATAGCACCAGGACCACCACCGCTGAGCATGATAAAACCCTGTTCGGTGAGGCGCTTGCTCAGGAGCACCACCTTCTTATACATCGGATCGGTGCGCAACAGGGCATGACCGCCCATGATACCGATACAGAGGCGAGAATTGTACTTCTTGAAGAACGCGTTGAGGGCTACGTGGATACTATTATCATGGAGTGCACGAGCCAACGATTCGTCAGCCGACTGAGCTTGTTTGCCATTCTTGATGAAGTGGCGATATGCCTTCGTGTCGTAGCAGGTCTCGAAAGTGGCTTCATCCTTGGGATTATAGCCGGCATAGAGCTCTTCGGCGGTGTAGAGTGTAGAACGGTTGATACTGAAGGGTACAGACTTCAGATAGTTGAACGTCTGTGGTGTGAACAATTCATCGACCGACTGTGCCTTGACGGTGACAGCGGCGAGCACCATGAGTGTCATTAAAATAGTTTTCTTCATAACAGTTAAAGTTTAAATTATAGTTTATTGATACGTCCTTGCGGTTGTGCATACTGCTGACCGATATGTCCACCCAGATTCTTGGTCACAAACTCGATAAAGATATCGTTGTAGGTGCGTTTGGTCTCCCATGTTATCTTACTGCCTTTCAGCGTGTTATAGAGTCCGCCATCCGTCACGCAATACTTGGTGGTGGCAACGGTATAGATACGATCGGGATTGAGAGGTTCGTAATGCTGGGTGGCACTGTTGAGAATCTTTACGTCGCTCACCTGATGAGTAGCCACACGGACGGTAAACTTCATACCGGAAACCTGTGGGAACTGACCATCGGGCTTGGGCAGGAAACTCATCAGTTTTTCAAGCATCGACAGGATGGTGCTGCCCTTCACCTCTGCCACCACGATGTAATTGTCGTAAGGCAACAGCGAGAGCAGTTCGCCGTAGGTCAGGTCGCCTGCCTTCGCTTCGTTGCGGATACTACCACTGTTGAGCACAGAGATATCGGAACCTGTCACCATACGGAAGGCATCAGTCACTATGTCGCCTGCCGTCGTCTCGCCAGAGCGGTGTGCTTCGTTGCCCTCGTCGTCGAGAATGCGCAAGGGCACCTCACTATGACACACTACGCGACTGGTCTGCTCGTGGAGCATCGTGTGGATGCTGTCAACCACCTGGGCTACAAAAGGATTCTTCTCACTCACACTCTCCACAGGAATCAGTGTGGTTGAGAAACGGCCGTCAGGAGTGATGAGCAGCTTGCCGATATGCGAAAACTTGGTGCCTGTCTGGGTGACAATGATGGGCTTGCCTACCTTATTTATTATAGTATCGGCTTGTATCGTAGCATGCGAATGTCCGTCAAGCACGATATCGATGCCCGAGGTATTGGCGACCAGTATATGGGAATCCGAATGGCGCTGTGTAGGTTCCTCGCCTAAATGGGAATCGACGATGACGTAGTCGGCTCCTGCTCTGCGAGCCTCATCGACAGCACGCTGCACCAACACGGGAATGTCTTCGCGCTGTAAATCGTATATCAGACTGTCGCTTTCATCGTGGAAGGCATAGGCCTCATCCTCCATAGATGTTGGAGTAACCACACCCACAAAGGCGATGCGCTTGTTGCCCACACGCTTCATAACATAAGGAGCAAAAACCAGTCGGCCCGTCTTCCTATCATGCAGATTGCAGCACACTACAGGGACGGGAACCTGGCGCAGTAACTGGAACATGCGCTCCATACCGTAGTCGAACTCATGATTGCCCAACGTGATGGCATCGTAATTCACCGTACGCATCACATCCACCACATACTGACCTTTGGAGATGGCGCCTACAGTCTGACCTTGCACATAGTCACCGTTCGACACGAGAAACACATCGGCTGTATCAGCAATAGCATCGCGCAGACCAGCCAGTTTGGCATAGCCATCAACCGCACAGTGGACATCGTTTTCGTAGAGCACCACGATACTGCGCTGTCTGCCATTTTGAGCGTAAGTGTTGCTGGCTAATCCAAGCATCATGCACGCCAAAAGCAAAATCATGCTTTTTGTTTTCATACCTTTAAAGATGATTGACCGTATTATTGTTTTCTTACTTTTTTCTTCAGTTTTCCAATCGCATTCTCCAGACTCTCCGTAGGCTCGATAATGTTATAGTCTGCCCAGAAATCCGGGTCTTCGAAGTATTCTACCTTATCATAGAAACGTTCGCGAATACCAAACGAATTGCGACCCTTGGGGCGCTTGACTTCCTCGCCCATTTGACGGCGGTCGGTAACCACCATTTCGCTGACCGTCGTAAAGGGTGATGCAAAGAGCCGGCGCTTCCAGTCGCAATTAAAGCGCATTTCATTGCGGACGTAGCTCATACGGGTGACGCCTTGCATATCTGTAGTATAGACTATCGTCACGGTGAGTTCCTTAGGACGGAAACGGAGGCCAAACGGTTTCTTCACCAACATATAATCGGAGGCGGAACGCCAATTACTTACATCGAGTTGCAGTTCTGCACGGGTGAAAGCCAGCGTCTCCTGATCAATGAACAGTTTGCCATACATCAAGGGGTACATGGTGTGCATCTTGGGCTGCATCGAAACCACATACTGCAGGCGGTCGTCAATCAGTGCAGGCATATCCATCGAAAAATCATAGAGCCCGAAGTCTTCAGCTTTCAGCACATATTCACGATTCTTAGCAATATCCACCATCAGTGGCATCACAGGACCACCTTGTATCTTGACACCCAGTGTGTCGCGAGCCTTCATACTCATCAGCCGGCGCCCTTTCAGAATGGCTACTGCGTCGCGCTCAGGACCACGACTATAGCCGGTCTTATACATATCGGTAACGGCTTCGGCTACAGAGATGAAACGAGAACCCCGACGAGCCGTCTCGCGATAGAAGCAGCGCACCAGTTCTGGTTTCTGAGGATAATTCTTTTCGATGCGGTCCATAGCAGCCTTGACTATCTCCAAGGGGTCGTTACGCGTAACCACCACTTCGTGAAGCCCAACGGTGTTGACCGCCATCATGATACGGAGATTGGAGGTCTGACCATACTGTATTTGCTGTCTGCGGGTTTTATAGCCGATATGACTGAGTTGGATATACTGGGGAATGCGTTGCGTTTTCAAGGAGAAACGCCCATCATCGTTAGTCACCGTGTGTTCCTTGCCACCTTCGGCAGTCACACTGACATGACTCAGTGTGCGCCCTGTCTGGCGATCAAGCACCACGCCATTTATTACTGCCTGTGCGTAGCCTAAAAGCACACCTGACAGCAGTACCATAGTCATGAATAGTTTTCTATTAGTCATAGCCTTGCGTCGTTTATCGTGACAAAGATAAATAATTTTTTTGAAATGAAGGCATTTTCATTATTTTTTCTTACCTTTGTCGCCACAAAACATGCTGAGTGATGGAACAGAACACGAATGACATCCTGCTGAAGAACGTAGCACTGCTCTCGAAACTGACGGAGCAGGAGGTAAAAATGATGCCTGCCACGGAAGCTCCTCTGCCCTCGGTGGAGAAGGTGGTGCGCATCGTCACGCTGGTAAAGAACATCATTTTTCCCGATTATATGGGAAAGCGTCAGGCGGACGAAACGAAACGCTCGTACCATATCGGTGAGTGTATGCTGGAATTACACCGTCTGCTGGTGAAACAAATAGCCCACGGACTGCAGTTCTGCGAGGACTGCGAAGAACTGTCCACGAAGGAAAAAGCCTACGAGGAGGCTCAGCGTAAAGCTACGCTTTTCATTGATGCACTGCCTGAAATCAAGCGACTGCTTTATACCGATGTGCAGGCGATGTTCGACAACGACCCCGCTGCGCCTAACTATGGTGAGGTGATTTTCTGCTATCCGGTAGTGAATGCCATGACGCACTATCGTATTGCCCACAAACTGCATGAACTGCAAGTACCCGTCATTCCACGTATCATCACAGAACAGGCTCACTCAAAGACAGGTATCGATATTCACCCTGGAGCTACCATCGGCGAATACTTTGCGATTGACCACGGAACGGGTGTGGTAATAGGTGAGACGTGTATCATCGGTAATCACGTGACACTCTATCAGGGTGTGACGCTGGGTGCCAAGAGCTTTAAATACGATGAGAACGGCAACATGCTGAACGTGCCTCGTCACCCAATCATCGAGGACCATGTGACTGTTTATTCTAATGCCTCCATCCTGGGACGCATCACGATTGGTCATCATAGCGTGATAGGTGGTAACATCTGGGTAACCAACGACGTCCCTCCCTACTCTCGCATCCAGCAGTCGAAAGCTGTAGATGCCTCGTTCAACGGAGGTTTGGGAATATAAAACAGAAAAGAGAGCCGCTTGGCTCTCTTTCTTATTATTACTATTTGGTTATTGTTACTTTGTCGTTGACTAATTCTTTAGGCACTTGCGACCAACCATAGTAACTATCCCATTTAGATGATGACGTTTTATAGAGGTCAAAGTAAATCTCCTTGTAATCACCACAATCCATATAGCCTGTAAAGCGGTTGTTGTTAATTCCGTAGTCATAAATGTAAATGACCTGACCAGTTTCGTAGGTCATTCTGATGCGCCCGTTAGCCACACTCCACATAAAATCACGATAGCGGTAATCGTTGTTAAATGGATCGTAGTCTACCTGCTCACCATAACCCGAGGTTGCCCCACGATTATAACTGTAGCCTTTGCGATAGAAACGGATAATGGTGTCGTATTCACGACCCGTTCCCTCATAGCCCCAATAGCTATAGTAGTCTTCTCCCATATATCCTTCCCATTCGCCTGATAAGTCGTAGGCTATCTGTTCGTCTCTCGTCATGCAACTTGAGAACGTTGTCAACGTTAGCACTAAGAGAAGTGCCTTCATTGTGAGTGTATAAATCTTCTTCATAATTACTGATGTTTTTTAGTTTCTGATGCAAAGGTAAGGAAAATATCCTATACCACCAAGATAGAATACCTATATTTGAGTAGGGATTTTCCTATTTTACTCTAAAAAACCATGTTATATAACATACAAAGTGCATTTTGTCAAGAAAAAACATGGCAGTATAAAAAAAAATCCGTAACTTTGACCCATGAATTTGAAAAATAATATGATTGAATAAAAGACTAATGTACAATATACATAAATTTCTTTTCCATTATTAATACTATCATTAGGATTATAAATAGGGCGGCAAAGTTGTGAAACTTAACCGCCTTCGCTTTTTATTTATTCGTCATTCTTTTTCTTTCCGAACTCAGGGTCTATCTTCAGGAATGCTGTAACAATATATGTCAAAGAACATGCTACAACAACGATGAGGAAGAAGGCCTGATAGCCCACAGCTTCCTGCAATGCACCTGCGAACAAACCTGGTATCATCATCGAGAGGGCCATAAAGGCTGTGCAAAGAGCATAGTGGCTGGTCTTATGATTGCCCTGACTATAATAAATAAGGTATAGCATATAGGCAGAGAAGCCAAACCCGTAACCAAACTGCTCAACAAACACGCAGACATTGATGATAAAAAGGGAGGAAGGTAAGGCATAGGACAGATAGACATAAACCAAATCAGGCAATGTAATAGCCATCACCATAGGCCACAGCCAACGCTTCAAGCCATCACGACTGGCAACAATACCACCCAGAATACCACCCAGGGTAAGACCAATAACACCTACTGTGCCTTGTACCAAACCATATTCGCCGTCAGAAAGCCCCAATCCGCCATTGTGGTAGGCATCAACCAGGAAAAGAGCTGAAATCTTGGCCAACAAGCCTTCTGGCATACGATAGAACAACATAAAACAGATGCCTGCCCATACTTGCGGCTTCTGAAAGAAGGTAATGAGCGTCTGTTTGAATTCATCCCAGATTTCACCGGCTGTCTTCTTCGACTTCATACCATCTTCGGCTGGTTTGGGCAGAATCCAATGGTGGTAGAGCCACAGAGCAATAAAGAGGCCTGCCATCAGATAGAATACCAGACTCCAAGAATAACGGATGTTGCGGGTGAGCACCTGAAGAGCACCAGCCAAGCCAACCAACAATCCTGATGAGAATATGGTGGCTATGCGATAGAACGTTGAACGGATGCCAACGAAATAGGCTTGCTCATGCTGGTCAAGACCCAACATATAGAAACCATCGGCTGCAATATCATGCGTAGCACTGCTAAAGGCCATCAACCAGAAGAAACAGAGTGAGCCCTGCAACCACCACGGACCAGGAATCGTGAAGGCTACGCCTCCCAATGCTGCAGCAATAAGTACCTGCATAGCAACAATCCACCAACGCTTAGAGCGCAACATATCCACGAAGGGACTCCACAGCGGTTTGATAACCCAAGGCAGGTAAAGCCAAGAGGTGTACAACGTAATGTCTGTGTTCGACAAGCCTAAGCGCTTATACATAATGAGAGAGATTGTCATTACAGCCACGTAGGGAACTCCCTCTGCAAAATAAAGTGTGGGAACCCAAGCCCACGGAGATTTTTTGTTCATTGTCTTTTAATATATTCTTTTAATTTCGGCACCACGATAGTAGTGCAATAGTATTTCATCATATTTATAACCTTTCTGTCCCATAACGGCAGCTCCTATCTGGCAGAGTCCGACACCGTGCCCCCACCCTTTTCCTTTCAGACGGAAGCCTGTGGCGGTCTTCTCTACGTCGAAAGCCGAACTGTAGAGATGGGTCTCGCTAAGAGCACGACGTATCTCCAACTCCTTACCGATGGTGAAGGTCTTCTTCGTTCCTACAATCTTCAGTTTCCAGATACGTCCGCTTTTGCCTCGTTCCAACGGGATGAGGTCGGTTATCTTTCCAAAGTCGTCCTTTAGTTTTTCGTTGATGAGATCAGAAATCTCATCCACAGAGTATTCAACGGTCCAGCGATAGAAATCGTTGGTCTCCAGATCATAATCATTTAAGACTTGCGAAAGCACCTCTTTATCGTCGGTGTTGCAGAATGGGTCTTCCACAGAGACAAGGTAGGGTTTGGGAGTATCTTCCCAACAATACTGGAACTCTTCCGTCACACCACCACAACATTTAGAGAATCTGGCATCACAAATTTCGTCGCCATAGCACAAGATACAGCCATGCGTAGCTTTCAATGCCTGCTCTACTGCCTTGCTGGTCTGCTTGGTGATGCCCTGATAGCGCTGACAATGGTCGTCGGCACACACGTCAAAGATGGTATGGTCTTCACGATCGTACCAACGAATCAGTTCGTCGTCCTTTTTGATGAACGAGAAGAATCCGTCTTTACGCTCGTTATTCTCCTCACGGCGCCGCATCTGGGCCAACAGCCATGAGCGCGAAATGACCGCATGAGCTTTCAGAAGTTCCAGTCCTGCCGTAGCCTTCATCTCACTGGAAATAACACTTGCCAGATATTTCTCTACAGGCAATTGATTGATAGCCGTAATCTTATCAGACTCGACCACCAAACGGAGCGTTCCCAGGAAGACTTGCGTTTCCTTGCGTTCCCAATGGAAATTGACACCGATAGTTACATCGTGCAACGAGAAGGAAGCGGAGGGTGACTGTGGAGCAAAGGTAAGCTCACGATACTGCATGCCGCGCCACAATATACCGCCTTCTGAAAATTCAACGGTCTGTTCACCTTCTATCAGTTCGCCTTTTGCCATATAAGGGGCATTCAGAGAGAAGGTGATTTTCTGTCCGCTGACAATTCCTACCGATACATCGGGCTGTTGAGTCTTCTGCAAGGATAGACGGGAATTCGTCTCATTGCTCTTCAGTCGTTCAATCACTTGCTGCATCTGCTCAGGTGCCAACGACACTTCACGATAGATAGCCAACGCCACATCTGGTGTTATCTTTCGGAAATCTTCCTCACGCGGTGTTATCAGCAATCCGCCCATATCTACGGCTCCAGGACTGATGATATACTGAGCATCGCCTTCAGCCGCATAGCAGTCAGGACGATGTTTCTTGCGAGGCAAAACCACACTCAGTGTCGTGTCGCCTTTCCGCCAAGTGATGATATTCATCATTGGCTCGGTTTCCTCCTTCAGCTGAGGTAGCGCGCGATAGAGTTTCTTGAAAAGTCGATCGTCGTTCTCTAAAGAGTGACTGCGAATCAGGAAAGCCGCAGATGGATAATCCACTATCTGGTAGATACCGTCTTCTTCGTCCAGTTTGATAATCTCCTGCAAATTACGGCTCAAGCGCTGCCACGAACACTGCAAGGGCAGGATATCCGAACTGACCGCCTGAAGATGGGCATGATCGGGGGCAGATGCACCGCACTTAGGACCATTATATAAAATGGTGAGACCTGGCGACAGTTTAGCCAATCGATGCATCTCGGCATACATGGGAAGAATAGCCTGCGGCTGATGCTTCAACGTAGGCAAAGTGAAATGCAAGGGAAGAATGGGGAATGGATTGACCAGCAGTTCATAATGCTTGTCAATGACACGATGGATCTGTTCCTTCGGACGATTCTTGGAGCAGAGAAAACAGGGGCGTTCTGCCAAAGAACGCGCATCTATCTTGGCTCCTGTAGAACGAATACGGGCAGGATTCCACTGAACAGCCATCGTCATCCCCTCGCCCACCAGTTCGCGTGTTTCCACATCAGCTAATTCGCGATAGCGCTGACGCACGTCATCCCAAGCCCACAACTGTCTGTCGAAAAAACGAATCCACGACGAAGACGCTGTCTGATCGTAACCTCGCAGGTTAAGCGCCTTGCGGGCTTTGACTTCGAGCGTACGCAAACGGTCTTTGTATAGGTTGTTGGCATTGATTTTCTCTACAGAAAGGGCAGCATCAGAGTTTCCTCCCCAACGGCGACAGAGATAGAGTTCTGTGTAGATTCGACCGATGCGGTATTGACGAGAGAACATTAACCCTAACGCATAGTCTTCACCATAACTGGTATTAGGAAATCCGAAACTGCGAAGCAAGGGCGTAAAGAAAGCCCTGGGAGCGCCCAATCCATTGATACGCAGAGCGTTATTCGGTCCATTCTCGTCGGTCCACTCCCGATGGTCAATGAGTCCCGGGGGCAGTGTATTCAATTCAAAATCGCACATTCTATAGGAGCCAATCACCATTGCGGCCTGCTGCTTATAAAATGCATCGACAATCGTCTGGAGCGTCTTGGGGGAAGAATACAGGTCGTCAGAATCGAGTTGAACGGCAAAACGTCCACAGTAATTACTATATACGGCCTCATTCCAACAGCCTCCGATACCCAGGTCGTATCGATCGGGGGTAATGACCACCAGTTTGTCTTCATAACTTGCCATCAGGCCAGACAGGATTTCGGAAGTACCATCGGTAGAATGATTATCGACTACGATAACATTATACTTGAAGTTTGTTTTCTGCGACAGGGCACTCTCCACTGCATCTTTAATGGTTTTCGCACGATTGAAAACGGGAATAACAACGGAAGCCTCCATCTCGAAATCCTGTTCGTTGAAGTCAACCTCCAGATAGTGGCTCGTATCCACCAATGCACCGATTTCACGCAGATGGGCAGTGCAGGCTTGTTCCATCTCTATCTGCACCTCACGATTGGCAGGATTCACGTAATCAAACTGCTTGACGCCTGACGCCCTGAGGTCGGTTTCTTCCTCCGTATAGAGATACTCGTTCAGATGTAACAGTTCGCCCTCCCGACTCAAGAACAGACGGAGGTCATAGAAACCAGCCCACTGATAATCACGCTCTCTGTCGGATGTAGCATACTTATGAATCAGAGAGGTGGGTATCAGCAATAACGACCCGAAATCGAAATCGTTTCGCAGCGCACCTTCCTGATAGTCTATTACAGGATGAGCCTTGCGCTCGCCAGCCTCCATCTGCACTCGATCGCTATATACCATAGCTGCCTGTGCATCTTCCGCAGATAAGAGCATGCGCGCCAGTGCCGTAGGTCCCAATGTAATGGGGGTGGGTTTCAGACTCAGCAACGTATATGGGGCTACTGCATGTTCAGCCACCAACATGATACATTGACTGCTCTGCAACTGCTCGGTTACGAGTATGGTACAGTCTTGCGGTGCCTCCATATCTGTTGCTTCATTCATCAGCAAAAAGATGTGACGCACCATGTTGCTTTGTCGCAACTGACCTATCATGTCGGCTAGTGATTCCACTGACTGACAGGCCAAAAAACAATCTATTTTGTTTCGCATTTTATGATTAGCACTTTAAAATTAGGCACAAAGGTACAACTTTTTCTGTAAAATCTGCGCTATTGCTCAAAATAATTTTGTACCTTTGCAGTCATGAATTCAAAAGTGAGACTTTTGGGAATGACGGTTGATGAGCTGAAAGGTGTCGTCAGCCAACTGGGTATGCCTGCCTTTACGGCCAAGCAGATGGCGCAATGGCTCTATGAGAAACATGCCCGGAATATTGATGAAATGACAAATCTCTCGAAGCAAAACCGTCAGCGACTGGCTGAAGGATATGAGGTGGGAATCATGCCGCACATCGACTGCCAACGCTCAAAAGACGGCACCATCAAATATCTATTCCCTGTTGAAGGTGGAGGATTCGTAGAAACCGTTTATATCCCCGACAACGACCGTGCTACTATCTGCGTCTCCTGTCAGGTTGGCTGCAAAATGAATTGTCTGTTCTGCCAGACGGGCAAGCAAGGATGGCAAGGCAATCTTACTGCCGCCGACATCCTGAACCAGATTTATGCACTGCCCGAGGCGGAAAAACTGACAAACATCGTGTTTATGGGACAAGGCGAACCGATGGACAATCTGGATGCAGTACTCCGTGTATGCGAAATCATGACGGCAGACTGGGGCTACAAATGGAGTCCGAAGCGCATCACGGTGAGTTCGGTTGGCGTACGCCATAAACTGAAGCGATATCTTGACGAAAGCGAATGTCATGTAGCTATCTCCATGCACTCGCCCTTGCACGAGCAACGTCTGCAACTGATGCCCGCAGAAAAAGCAATGCCTATCAGTGAGACCGTCGAACTGTTGCGTCAATACGACTTTACCCATCAGCGCCGTTGCTCCTTTGAATATATTTGTTTCGGAGGACTGAACGATTCGCCTGTCTATGGACGCGAAATCGTTAAATTGCTCGAAGGACTGGAATGTCGCGTCAATTTAATCCGATTTCATGAAATTCCTAACGTTGACCTCCCTTCGTCCGACGAAAAGCGCATGGAGTCTTTACGAGACTATCTGACTCATCACGGCATCACGACCACCATTCGTGCCAGTCGGGGACAAGATATTCTGGCCGCCTGCGGCCTATTGAGTACAGCTCACAACCCTAACAACCCAATATAATTATGGAAGAAAAAATGATTCGCGTGGCTATCACGCAAGGAGATACAAACGGAATCGGCTATGAGGTGATTTTCAAGACCTTTGCCGACCCTGGTATGCTGGAGTTATGCACTCCGATTATCTATGGATCGCCCAAGATTGCAGCTTATCACAGAAAGGCATTGAATCTGGAAACAAATTTCAGCATCATCAATCATGCTGAGGAAGCCCGCAACGGCAGAGTTAATCTGCTGACATGCTTCGACAAAGAGGTGAAAGTGGAACTTGGTCAACCCGCACAAGAGGCTGGAGAAGCCGCCTTTATAGCACTCGATAAAGCTATGACCGACTATCGTAAAGGACTCTTCGACGTGTTGGTAACCGCCCCTATCAATAAGGCAACTATCCAGAATCGTGAATTTCATTTCCCCGGTCATACGGAGTATATTGAAGCGAGCGTTGGCGACGGTCAGAAAGCATTGATGATATTGATGAACGAGAGTCTGCGTGTAGCCTTAGTGACCACTCACCTGCCTATCAAGGACGTTTCCAAGGCCATTACGAAGGAAGCTATTATCGAGAAAGCCACCATCTTCCATCGGAGTCTGAAGCGCGACTTCCGCATTTCCAATCCTCGCATCGCCATTCTGGCACTTAATCCCCATGCAGGTGACAACGGACTTTTAGGCTCTGAGGAACAGCAAGTCATCATACCTGCTATCGAGGAATTGGAGAAACAAGGTATTCAGGCCTTTGGCCCCTACCCTGCCGACGGTTTCTTTGGCAGTAATTCATATCATCACTTCGATGGTGTACTTGCGATGTATCATGACCAGGGCTTGGCTCCTTTCAAGACAATTGCTTTGGAAAGCGGCGTCAACTTTACAGCCGGACTTCCCATCGTCCGTACATCGCCTGACCATGGTACTGCCTACGACATAGCAGGACAAGGTATAGCCGACGAAAATTCGTTCCGACAGGCTGTCTTTACGGCTATTGACGTTTATCGGAATCGCCAGTACTATGATGAGCCTCTGCAGAATCCTCTCCCCAAGCTATTCCACGAAAAACGTGACGATAGCGAGAAGGTGCGATTTGCTATTCCCAAGACGAAAGACACCTCGGAAAGTTAAATTTCTGCCAAAGTGTGCCATTATGTCAGATTTTCTTTGTACCTTTGCAGGCTAAATGAAGTATACAGAGCTACAGACCATTAAACAGCGCTATAATATCGTAGGTAACTGCGAAGCACTGAACCATGCGCTGGATGTCGCCTTACAGGTGGCACCTACCGACTTGAGCGTACTCATAGTGGGCGAAAGCGGTGTGGGTAAGGAAATTATTCCTCGTGTCATTCACGACAATTCTCCACGTCGTCGCGAGAAATACTTTGCCATCAACTGCGGCTCTATTCCCGAAGGTACTATCGACAGTGAATTGTTCGGACACGTAAAGGGTTCTTTTACTGGAGCCATCAATGATTCACCAGGTTATTTCGGTGTAGCCAACAAGGGCACTCTCTTTTTAGACGAAGTGGGTGAACTGCCACTGGCCACTCAGGCACGACTGCTTCGCGTACTGGAAACGGGCGAATACATCCCCGTTGGAGCTACAGAGGTTCGCAAGACGGATGTTCGTATCGTGGCGGCTACTAACGTCAATATCCGGCAGGCTATCAGCGAAGGACGTTTCCGCGAGGATCTATATTACCGTCTAAACTCCATCCCCATTCAAATACCGCCTCTGAGGGAACGCGGCGAGGACATCGTTCTGCTGTTCCGTTTGTTTGCGTTGCAAATGGCTGAGAAATATCGAATGGATAAGGTGGTGCTCACGGACGAGGCTAAACAGATGCTCATGCGCTATAAGTGGCCTGGCAA
>Ga0256405_10002144_pt1 | contig 47600 bp, 46 predicted proteins | sample RumenRJG_02DNA_FD_189096 | JGI IMG/M metagenome (GOLD analysis project Ga0256405, IMG submission 189096) | Bovine rumen microbial communities from Lethbridge, Alberta, Canada - RJG_02 | ecosystem: Host-associated > Mammals > Digestive system > Stomach > Rumen | place: Canada: Alberta...
ATTTGTTCAGAAGAAAGTACAAGCTTAATTGCCATAATAAAACCTATTATTTATAATATAATAGTAAGGACCCCTTTTCAATCTTTTTTCTTTTGAAAAAAGAAGGTCTATTGTATAATACACACATCTGTTTAACAAATAATGTAATCTAGCCATGTACTTGGTTAGATTTTCTTTTTATCTAGCGAGTATAATCAAAATATGCCGTTATCCTGCTTGATACAAATACAGCCTTGACTGTCAGACTTCATGCTCAGGCATACGGCTTTTCTTTTAATCGCTAATAGGTTGATTAACGCTTTGTCGTTCCATTAACAGATGATTCGAAAAGATAAGCTGATATGGTTAATACGGCAAGAAAAGGAGGTCTTATGGACTTTTATGTTGGGATCGATGTTAGTAAGTTTAAACACACTGTTGCTATCATTGATCAAGATGGAGAAATTAGAAAGAAAAGCTTCGATATTTCTAATTCTCGAGAAGGGTTTGATTCACTCTTAAATGAATTAGGTTTGCTCGGAGAAAAAGAGCAAATAAAAATAGGGATGGAAGCCACTGGACATTATATGAATTGTCTAGTGAGATGCTTAATCTCTAATGGATATCAATTCCAGATTTATAATCCAAGTCTGATTTCTAAGTTTCGCGACAGTGAATCAGTTAACTTGGCCAAAACGGATAATCTAGATGCGATGTTAATTGCTAAATATGTAGCAACTCATCCATTTACTTCATCCCCACAATTATCTTACCTTATTGGAGAGATTCGTAAAATCTCAAGAGCAAAATATTTCTTGTTTGGAGATAAGACAGCTTGCTATAACCATTTATTAAGATATTTAGATGAAGCGTTTCCAGAATTTGTCTCTTTCTTTAAGAAAAACGAAGATGGAACGAGAAAAAACATGGGTAGAAATCTATTTGAATCACCAACGATTAGATGGTTATTAAGCGAATACACATCTCCTCAAAAGATGGCAAGGATGAGAAGCGAAACTGGTGAAACATTAAGAAGAATGTCAAAAGGTTCGATTAGTTTTAATAGATTTAATCAGCTAAGAGAACTCGCTAAAAATTCGATTGGATATTCTACAGAGGTTGATGAACAAATTATTAGAAATCTTGTTACTCAAGTCACAATCATTGATGAAGAAATAGACATGCTTAATGAATTATTAGAACCTCTCATGGAAGAAATAAATTCCCCATTGTTAACAATTCCTGGAATAGGTATTAATCTCGCCGCGATGATTATAGGTGAGATAGGCGATATTCATCGTTTTGATAATCCAGAAAAACTAATAAAGTTTGCTGGTCTAGACGTTAAGGTTTATCAATCAGGCACGATTAATCATAAAGGCCATATTAGAAAAAGAGGATCGCCTATATTGAGGTACGCTCTTGCATTAAGTGTCCAAAAATTAAGAATTCATTCACCGGTATTTTCAGAATACTATTATTCAAAGTTAAGACAGGGAAAGGCAACAAATGTCGCGATAATTGCCACAACTAGAAAACTTATTAGAGTCATTTGGAAGATGATGACTACTAATCAAGTTTTTGAAAACATTAAAAGAGATTAATTGAAGCTAAAATCTCTATTTTTAAAAAAAGCAAAGCTTTTGCTTCTTTTTGTCGTATCCTTTTGCAAAAATTTATAAGATAATAGTTGTATGAAGAAACTACAGCTTAACGTTCACGCTTTAAAGCACATTGTTGAGGATTTATCTAATAAAATTACTAGAAATCACTTCGCAAATATCACAATTATTAATAGTAATGACTTGTTCATTTCTTTTTCAAGCTACCGCAAAGAGAAACTTTTTATTTCATTAAATCCTGAGCATCCATTCCTTTGCTTTATCACTATTAACGATCCTTGTGGAACTAAAATCGGCATGCTCAGCGATACGTTAAGAAAAGAAGTAAAAGATGGTTTTTTATCTTCCGTAGAATTATTCAATAACGATAGAGTGGTCGTCTTTAATTATTTACACACAAATGATTTATTTGAAAAAGAAGAAAGAAGACTTCTTATCGAATTAATCCCCCATCGTCCAAATCTTATTCTGTTAGATGATAATGATACGATTTTATATGCCACTCACTATACAGATTTAACCAACGATCACCCAATCATTAAAGGTTTAAAATATAAACCATTAATCAATAACAACATTCTTAAAGAAGAAGAATTTGATTACGATTCCTTTAAAGAAGAAGCTTCCGATTATTATTTGGTCGCCAAGCATCGCCGTTTAGAAGAACAATTTAAACCTGTTCTCACCCATATAAAATCTCGTATAAAAACATTAAAACAAAAGATCAATGTCTTACATAAAGAAATTGATAATGCGAACACCAATTTGAACAACAAAGATATCGGTGCCATTATTCTCGGTTATTCTTATGATGAAGAATCGTTAAGAGAATATATCAAAGAAAATAATATTGATTACGATTTCTCTTTAACTCCTGGTATCAACGCTGAGAAATTTTTTAAGAAATATAAAAAAGCGAAAAGAACCATTGAAATGGATAATATCGAATTAGAGAAAACTCATAATGAAATCAAATATTTAGAAGATTGCTTAATGGAATCTAAATATATGAATGAGGATGATATTAAGGAACTTGCAAATCTATTATTCCCTAATAAATTTAAACTTAACTCTAGACAAAAAATTGAATCCAAACCGGGAGAAATCTCTTATAGAGATTGGAAGATTTATTTCGGTAAGAACGCTAAACAAAATGAATTATTAACATTTAAGAAAGCAAAGAAAACCGATTTATTCTTCCATATCAAAGATCAACACGGAAGTCACGTTGTCTTGATGGGAGATAATCCAGATAATGATGTAAAACTTCTCGCTTGTGAAATCGCTTTGCTACTATCAGGAAAAGAAGATGGAGATGTTCAAAGCACACTAATTAAAAATGTGAAAAAAGGTTCTTTCTTAGGGCAAGCACTATTCACTACTTACGAAACATTTACCATTAAAAATATTCGCAAATCAACTGTAAAATTATTAAAAAGCAGTAAATAAAAAGGTTATCACTTAGAGGTGGTAACCTATTTTTCTTTATTCTCGTTAATCAAGAAGTCTTCACCTTTAATGGCCTCTGCTGTGGATAGGCCAATAAATTTTTGTTGTCTTAATACCTCGTACGCTAAGATGGCTACACAGTTTGAGAGATTCAAACTTCTCGCTTCCGGTACCATCGGTATTCTTAATAATCTATCCGGATGACTTCTTAAGATGTCATGAGGAATACCGGTAGATTCTCTTCCAAACATAATAAAGATATCTTTTACGGGGTCAGAAAAATCAAAAGAACTATAAACCTGCTTAGAATATCTTGTCACATAATAAACATCTATATTTTGATGCTTCTTAAGGAAATCTTCATAAGTTGGATAATAGTACATCTTTAAATCATCGATATAATCCATCCCCACTCTTTTAAGATCTTTAGAATCAATAGAAAAAGTTAAGGGACCAATGATATGAAGGGTCGCATGAATCGCGACACAAGTTCTCATGATGTTCCCGGTATTCTGTGGTTTCTCGGGTCTATATAAAACAATATTAATCATTAATAACCACGGGCTTTGCGGTCCGCTAAAACTTTTGGTTGAATGTTTCTCTTATAAGAATCGAGACATTCTTGGATAACTCTAATTGCTTCTTCACGACCATAGACTTCATCGACAGCGGTATCTTTACCTTCTAATGATTTATAAACAGTAAAGAAGTGTTTAATTTCTGCCATAACATGTTCAGGAATTTGATGGATATCTTTAAGGTCTTTATAGAATGGGTCATCAACACAAACGGCGATAATTTTTTCATCTGGTAAACCATTATCGGTCATAATCAAGACACCAATAGGAGAGCATCTCACGAAAGACATCGGTAAGATAGATTCACTGCATAAAACTAAAACGTCAAGAGGGTCATAGTCACGGGCAAAAGTACGGGGTATAAATCCGTAATTTTGTGGATAAATTGTTGATGTGTAAAGAACTCTATCGAGAATTAAATGACCAGTTTCTTTATCGAGTTCATATTTGTTTTTACTTCCTTTAGAAATTTCGATGAGGGCGATGAATTCTTCAGGTGTTACTCTAGATGATTTAACGTCGTGCCAAGCGTGCATAAGCTATCCTCCGTAGAAAGATTTTACCATAAATAATTTCGTATTACATTACGAAACTATGTTATACTCCTTCTATGAGAAAATTGTATTCACTATTAATGCTAGCGATGTTAGTTCCTATGACAAGTGCTTGCCAAGACAAAGCCCACAGTGTCATCTCCATCCAAGTGTTGGATAGTAGTTTCATGGAAGTCACTATTGAACAAGTGGATAAATTATTAAAAGCGAAGCAAGAATTTGCTATAGAACTCTACACCGATTATTGTGGACATTGTGAGGACTTAGAACCACTTCTCAAAGATTATGTTAGCGAGACTGGAAATCTTTTATATCGTTTAAATGTCAGTGACTATACATATGAAATGTTTAACGAATATGAGGAGAAATATCCACAAATATTCGCGGATCGATTTGTCCCATCCATTAGATATATAAAAGATGATAAGTTAACCTATGAAGTTGATGCTGATAACTTTGACAATTACTCTAGATTAAAGAAGATAATGAATCGTCACTTCATCGATTCGAACATCACTTTGATTAATTCGTATCAAGAGTTCCAAACCTATCAAAACAATAAAAAAGATTTCTTAACTATGGTTTATGATATCGATGATGAAAAATCATTAGAAGTAAGCAGTCAATATATAATTAATAAAGATATCGCAAATAGCAAAAAGGATGTAATTTTACTAAATAAACCTAAAATTGCTGAAGATTTTGCCCAAATTCAGTCATATTTTCAAATTGACTATTCTAGTTTTTGTTCTCTAGTTAAAGATAACGAAATAATAAAAACCATCGATTATTCCACCGATGGTTCTAAGATTTCTGATCTAATTTCTAATCTTTAGATCCGATATTGATTCTATTAATTGCTTTTAATAATGCGAGTTTAGCTCTTTGCACATCTATCTCTTCATCAAGAGATGATTCGCTTAACCTCTTTTCCGCACGTTCTTTCGCTTGTTTGGCTCTTTCTAAATCAATCTCATCTGATTTTTCAATAGAGTCTAAAACTAATGTTACTCCTTCTTTCTTAACATAGATTGCACCACCACCGGTGGCATAATCATATTTTTTGCCACCCATTTTAATAACGATTTTGCTCACTACGATTGTCGAAATTAATGGAGCGTGGTTAGGCAAAATACCGAGGTTGTATTTTTCGGAACGCACTTCTAAAAATTCGACTCTTCCTTCGAAGTATCGACCATAAGGAGTTAGGATTGTTAAAGCAAATGTATCCGCCATATTATTTTAAGGATTCGGCTTTTTGTCTCGCCTCTTCAATCGTACCGACATATAAGAAAGCGACTTCTGGTAAATCATCAGCTTCACCATCTAAGATGGTTTTGAAACTTCTCACTGTATCTTCAACTTTGACATAGATACCAGGAATACCATTGAATTGGCTGGCCACATGGAAAGGTTGTGATAAGAAGTTTCTAATCTTTCTCGCTCTTTCAACGATTTTCTTATCTTCTTCGGATAATTCATCCATGCCTAAGATAGCGATGATATCGGATAATTCTTTATAACGCTCAAGAATTTCAATAACTCTTCTTGCTACTTTGTAGTGTTCTTCTCCAACAATTGATGGTTCAAGAGCGGTTGATGAACTATTGAGAGGATCAACGGCAGGATAAATACCTAACGCTGCGGTATTTCTATCGAGAACTGTTTTAGCGTCTAGATGTGAGAAGGCTGTTGCCGGAGCGGGGTCAGTTAAGTCATCAGCAGGAACATAGATAGCTTGAACCGAAGTGATAGAACCATCTTTTGTAGAAGTGATTCTTTCTTGTAATTGGCCCATTTCTGTCGCTAATGTTGGTTGATAACCAACTGCGCTAGGCATTCTTCCTAACAACGCAGAAACTTCACTACCAGCTTGTGTAAAACGGAAAATATTATCGATGAATAATAAGACATCGGAGTGTTCTTCATCACGGAAATATTCCGCCATTGTTAAACCAGAGAGACCGACTCTCATACGAGCTCCGGGTGGTTCATTCATTTGGCCGAACACTAATGCGGTTTTTCCTAAAACACCTGAGGTTTTCATTTCATGATATAAATCATTACCTTCACGGCTTCTTTCTCCGACACCAGCGAATACGGAAATACCACCTTTTTCATTGGCGATATTATTCATTAATTCTTGAATTAAAACGGTTTTACCAACACCAGCGCCACCGAATAAACCAATTTTACCGCCTCTGACATATGGGCATAATAAATCGATAACTTTAATACCGGTTTCAAAGATTTCCGTTTTCACGGATTGATCTTTAAATTTCGGAGGGTTACGGTGAATGGAAAGACGTTTTGCATCTTTAATATCTTTATCTCCTAAACCATCTATAGGTTCACCAAGAACATTAAACATGCGACCTAAGGTTTGACGACCAACAGGGACGGAAATTGGTTTCTCTAAAGAGATAACTTCCATGCCACGCACGAGACCTTCTGTTGGGCCCATAGAAACACATCTCACCGCATCATCACCAATATGTTGGGCAACTTCAACTGTCAGTTTATTACCATTAGGTAATGGGATTTCTAAAGCTGTTAGTAATTCGGGTAAATGTTGATCTTTAAATGTGACGTCAACAATCGGACCCACTACTTGTAATATCTTTCCTTTAACAGTTAAATCTTTCATAACTTACCTCCTATAACGCATTAGCCGCGGAGACAATCTCAGTAATTTCTTGAGTGATAGCTCCTTGTCTTGCTTTATTGAATTCGATACTTAATTGTTCAAGTAAATCTTGAGCGTTATTCGTCGCGTTATCCATCGCGTTGCATCTTGCGGCTTGCTCACAAACTTCGCTCTCTAATAATTTGCTATAAACAATAGTTTTGATATAGATGGGGACTAAGGTGTCCACTAATGATTTTTCATCAGGCTCTAAGATGAGGTTATAACTATCGATTTCTTCATTAACATTTTCTAGTGGAAGAATCTTTAAATCTCTCGGTATAAAAGCGAGAGAATTCTTGTATTCTGAATATATCAAATGTATCTCGTGATATTTACCTTTGATATAGTCGCTAATAATTAATGAAGTAAGGGTATTAATTAAGGCAGTATTTTCGATAGAACTATATTCCTCAAAACCCAAAATCTTTGTAAAAGTGCCACTTTGGAAGTGAATTATGCCTTTATTTCCTAAAATAATGGCATCATCTTTTTCTTTTAAAGTGACATCCGCTAACTTGAAAATATTGTTGTTATATGAACCGCATAAACCTAATGTGGAAGAGATTACGACATAGAGATTTTTATCCGTCTTTTCATTGGGCATGTTGAAAGGTGTCTTGACCTTATTACAGCAAGATAACACGGTATCAGTTATTTCTTTTAAAGAGTTAGCGTAATCGCGATTATTCATCATCTTGTTCTTCCACTTCTTTAATTTCACCGTGGAGACAAGTTTCATCGCGCTGGTAACTTTTAAAGCTCCTTTAACTGATGATATTCTCTTTTTAATTTTCGTAACTTCTTGGGACATATAACTTATTTATTCATTTGAAGATATTCTTCAATGGCTTTATGTAATTCTTTATCATTTGCTTCGGTGATTTCTTTCTTCTCATCGATATCTTTTAAGACTTTCGCATGGTGATTTAAAACATATTCATATGTTTCGTCTAACACTCTTCTCACATCTTCAATTTGAAGTTCATCTAAGAATTGATTCTTCGCCATATAGAGTTCAAAAACCTGTTTGGATAAAGAGCGGGGTTTATATTGTTCTTGACGTAAGACTCTTAATAAGATTTCCCCATGTTTTAAAATCGCTAATGTAGATTTATCTAAATCGCTGCCAAATTGTGAGAACGATTTCATTTCTAAGAAACTAGCTAAATCAATCTTCAAACTTCTCGCCACTTGTTTGGTGGCTTTAAATTGTGCAGCACCACCAACACGAGAAACAGATAAACCACTATCGATTGCTGGTCTTTGTCCAGCATTAAATGAATCTGTGGTTAAGAAGATTTGACCATCAGTGATAGAAATAACGTTTGTGGGAATATAAGCGGAGATATCGCCAGCTTGTGTTTCGACAATTGGTAAAGCGGTAATGGAACCACCACCATATTCATCGCTTAATTTGCATGCTCTTTCTAATAGACGGGAATGGAGATAGAAGACATCGCCAGGATAAGCTTCTCTACCAGGAGAACGTTTTAATAATAAGGATAAGGCACGATAAGCAACCGCATGTTTGCTTAAATCATCATAGATGATTAAGACATCTTTGCCTTGTTCCATCCACTCTTCAGCCATCGCACATCCAGAATAGGGAGCGATATAAAGCAGCGGAGCGGGTTCACTAGCAGTCGCCGCTACAACTAAGGTATATTCCATTGCCCCATAAGTTTTTAATTTATCAACGATTTGAGCAACGGTTGAATTCTTTTGTCCGATAGCGACATAAATACATAAAACATCTTTGCCTTTTTGATTGATAATGGCATCGATAGCAATCGCGGTTTTACCAGTTTGACGATCGCCGATAATTAATTCACGTTGACCTCTACCGATTGGGGTCATCGCATCGATTGCGGTTATACCAGTTTCTAAAGGAGTATCAACACTCTTACGAGTGATAACACCAGGAGCAATTCTTTCAATGGGGCGAGTTTTCTCAGTTTTAATCTCTCCTAAGCCATCGATAGGTTGTCCTAACGCATTGACAACACGACCGAGCATGTTATTTCCCACGGGAACTTCCATGACTTCTTTAGTTCTTTTAACCGTGTCACCTTCTTTAACCAAGGTATCATCACCTAAAAGAACGGCACCAACGTGGTCTTCTTCTAAATTCATGACCATACCATAGACATCATTAGGGAATATTAATAATTCTCCTAACATTGCTTGGTCTAAGCCATAGATGAGAGCAATACCATCACCGACAGTGACGACTGTACCGACATCACTAGAATCCACTTTAGCGCGGTAGTTTTTAATTTGCTCTTTTATAAGAGCACTGATTTCGTTCGCGTTAATTTTCATGCTTTACTCCTCCTATTTCAAAAGGTCTTTTTTCATCATTTCAAGATGATGTTTAATTGAACCATCATATATTCGATCATGAACAACGACTTTCACACCGCCGATTAAAGCGGGATCAATGACGTTTTTCAATTCGACTTGTTGATGTTCTTTTTGAGAAATTTTCTTCTCTAATTCGGAAATAACTTTCTTATCTAGTTTCAAGGTTGAATAGACTATTCCTTCACGGACACCACGATATTCATTGCAATAAGAATTAAATGATTCAAATATTTCAAATAAACAGTTGGTGCGGTTATTTTCCATGACCACATGTATGAGAGCGACAATGGATTTATCCACTCCCACAAGGGTTTTTTCTAAAATTTCTTGTCTTTCGGTCAGTGACAAGAATGAACTTCCCAGGATCATGACAAAATCAGTATTTTCTTTCAAAATACTTGTGAGTTCCTTAACTTCTTCTTGTAGTTGGACAACTTTGTTGTCATCCACGGCAAGGGAATATAAGGCTAAACCGTAATGTGAAGAAACACTTTCCATAATTATTTGTCAATTTCCTCGATGAAGTTCTCGACGATACGAGCGTTATCTTTTTCATTCACTTCTCTCTTCAAGATTTCTTCAGAAGCCGCTAAAGCGACAGAAACCATTTCTTGACGGATTTCTTCTTTCGCTTCAATTTTGCTACGTTCAATATCTTCTTGCGCTTGAGATTTCATTCTATTCACTTCTAATTGAGTTTCCTCAAAAGTAGCTTTTTGAGTATCAATTGCTAAAGATTTTGCATTAGCAACGATATCCGCTGCTTCTTTTCTAGAAGCGATAATCATCTCTTGGCTCTCTTGAGCGTTTCTTTCCGCTTCTGCTTTGGCTATTTCGGATTCGCGAATGTTGTTTTCGATATAATCTGCTCGTTTTGCCAGCATCTTTTTCATTGGTTTATAAGCCACGACAAGAACGACCACAATCAAAATAACTAATGCCGCTAATTGGACCACAAAAGAAGACCAACTTGGAATTAGATTTTCTGAGATGTATTTCTTGATGGTTTCACCAACGCTGTCAAGAACAACTAGATTTGGCATTCAACTTCCTCCTTACATAAATAGCAATAAAATAGAAATCAATAAAGCGTAGATAGCTGTGGTTTCAACTAATGAACAACCTAAAATCATGGTTGTACGAAGTTTACTATAGATTTCTGGATTTCTCGCAATACCATCGACAGCATGAGAGACGACTAAACCTTCACCGAGAGCGCTGGGCATAACTGCGAGCATCGTGATGGCAATGGCTAAATATTTCATAGCTTCTGGACTCATGTTTTTTTCCTCCTTTCCCTAAAAAATTAACCGATTAAATCCTCTGGAATTTCTTGACCTACATATATGGTTGTTAATGATAGGAAAACAGTGGTTTGAATGAAACCGCTCCAGAGGTCAAAATACAAATGGAAAATCCATGTCACTAATGGAGCGATAAAGACGGAGTTTAAAGCCGTTCCATCAGAGAACGTGGCAGTGACAAAAGAGAAAATATTTTGAGATACATTCTCTAAAGCACTATATAAGATGGTCATGATAACATAACCGGAAATCGCGTTACCGAATATACGTAATGTGAGCGAGAGTAAAGGCGCCCACATGGAAATTAAATTCACCGGAAGGAAGATGGGGATGGGATCGATATAACGTTTGAAATAGCGGAACTTGTTATAGCGCATCGCGGTCCCATGAATCAGCATAAATGTTGTTAAGCCTAAGGATAATGGAACACCCATATAAGTAATGGGTGATGGTAATCCGGTTAAACCGAAGATGAAGGCGAGGAACATATATACGCCCATGCACATCAAATAACCACCAAAGCTACGGAACCTTTTGCCTAACAAACCTTCAGCGAAGTTTTCAAAGAAAGTCACGCCTATCTCAGCGACGAGCATAAACCCTTTCGGTTTTTTAAGAGGATCTTGGAAATGAGCTCTAATGCCAATATAAATAGACAAAATAATCATGATTAAAATCACGATTAATGAAGAGACTACCGCACCAGACAAATTGGTGTTCATGAAGTTCTCTAATAAGCTCATTCATTCTCCTTTCTAACTAAGATCAAATTGATGATTATCGGAACGAGATAACTACCCGCAACAGCGAAGATGTTAAATGCTTTAACACCTTCTTGGTAATATAACCAAGCCACTAATGCAAGTAGTCCACCGATAACTAGTAAACGTATAGCGATAACGATAATAGTTAAGACTAATGACTTTTTGGGTTTTTCAGGATTATTGAATAATCCAAGAAACAAATAAATTAATATTGAAGCCCCTCCCCCTAAGATAATACCTTGAGGTATTTCCATGAGAGAGAAAAAATAGAATGGTATGCAAAGGATAAATAGACCTACCACAACGATGGAAGACCATAACGAAATGCGATATTCAATTTTTAAACTTTGATACCATTCTTTCATAGTTATGCTTTAACTCTGATTCTCTTGAAGTTGGTAACTAAAGCGATACCATTTTCACATTTGAGTGTTACTTCACCATTGATGAGTGGACGGACATAATCACGGAAGGAATCATCCATTCTCGTGACGTCTTTCATCATGGATTGTGGAACTAAACTAACAGCGTTAGCAACTAAGGATAAATCCGCTAATTGATATTCGATTTTGTAAGGATTTTGACTAACTCTCTTGAAGATAATCATCTTGCCAGTTTCACCTTTTAAGGCGGATTTTACAGCAATTTTGCCAGTTTCAATAGCTTCTTCACGGTCAACTTTAGAAATGTAAACTGGGCAAGCACGTTGTGTTAAAGATAATTCGACAGCACGTGTTGGAAGATTTAATCTATCTTCGACAATGTGACATAAGTCGCTAGCGGCACCACCGAGTTGCGCGTGGCCGAAACCATCGACTCTTACGTTCTTCATATCTCTGGGGAATTGTAAACCTTCGCTGATGCAAACCATCGCATAGCCTTCACGTTCATAAACCTTTTTGACATCCACTAAGAATTGTTCTAAGTCGAATTTGTTTTCTGGTAAATAGAATAAGTGTGGTCTATTTTCTTCTGGTAACACATCTGGTGCAGCTGTTAACCAGCCAGCATCTCTACCCATAATTTCCACGATGTGAACTTTACCAACCTTGAAACAGCAGGCATCTTTAATTAAAGAATTGACTGTGTTGATAACAAATTTTGCTGCGCTTGGAAAACCTAATGAGTGGTCTGTACACGCTAAGTCGTTATCGATAGTTTTTGGAACACCGATAACCACGATATCAAGACCCATTTCTTTTACTAATTGGGAAATCTTGTTGCAGGTATCCATGGAGTCATTACCACCATTGATGAACACATATTTAATTTCGTGTTTTTGTAAGTTGGCGATAATCTTTCCATATAATGGATCTCTGATATCTTTCGGAAGTTTTCTTCTTGTTGTGCCCAAGATACTTCCTGGTGTTTGTAATAGTAATTCGATCTGTTCGGAATCTTCTTGGCCGATATCGATTAATTTGTCATCGATAAGACCTTCGATACCATTTTCTGAACCATAGATATGATCGATTAAATCGGGGTGTTGCTGTGCCTCTTTAATCGCACCATAAAAAGAGGTGTTGATGACGGATGTAGGACCGCCGGATTGGATGTAAACCATGTTTTTCATAAGAAAAATCTCCTTTTTTAAATCAAAAATATTATCTCAATATTCAAATGAATATTCAACAGAAACAGGCAAAATCGAAATCAAGTATTCAAAAGGACGTAAAAAGTTATTAATTTCGGCATTATTTTTTAATTGTTTGTTTTAACCCACTTTATTATTTTTTTATAGTTAGAATTAAATGACTAATAATCTATATTGCTTTTTATGGTTTGCCAAGATTTTAAATTTATTATAAAATTTAGTTGTCGTAAAAACATAAAAGGAGTTATTTATGTCGTTTAATGTTACTTTTAACAACCAAACAAAAACATATGATAAGCCAGTCAAAGTCCTAGATATTGTCGGACCGAGCAAGGATATCGTCTGCGCATATGTCAATAATCGTGTTCGTGAATTGACTTATGAATTAACAAAAGATTCGGAAGTCGTCCCCCTCACCACAAAAGATCGTGACGCAAAATCAATTTATGAAGCTTCATTGCGTTTCTTAACTGCGATGGCGATGCATAATATCAGACCGGATTTGGAAATTCGTTTCTCTTATAACATTTCTCGTTCTATCTTCTTACAAATTCTCACACCTGGTGTTTTCTCCTCTTCTTCTATGACGAAAGCTTTAGAGGCGGAAATGAGAAGACTCGTCAAAGAAGACATACCAATGATTAGAAATATTGTCAGCAAAGAAGAAGCAAAGAAAATTTTCCAACAAGATGGTTTTGATGACAAAGTCAAAATTCTTGAATATCGTCCAGAAAAAACTGCACATATCTATACATGCGCAGGCTATAGAAATTACATGTATAATCGTATGGTGCCATCCACAGGTTATATAAATAATTTCAAAGTTATCTTCTATCATCCTGGTATAATCATCCAATATCCACGTCCCGAAGTTAATGGTATTATTCCTCCATTTGAAGATGCCCCTACCTTTGGTAAAACTTTAAAAACAGCGCATCAATGGGCGAAATCAACAGGTTGTGATACCGTTTACGGTATTAACAAGAGAATTGAAAACGATGGACCGATTGATTTCATCACTCTTTGTGAGCAAAGACACAATCGTCAACTATGTGATTTAGGTCAAATGATCGAAGACGATAAAGAAAACATCCGTTTAATCTGTATCGCTGGTCCTTCTTCCTCAGGAAAAACCACCTTTGCCAACCGTTTAAGAATCGAATTATTATCTCGTGGTTTGAATCCTATCAGAATTTCTTTAGATGATTATTATCTCCAAAGAGATCAAGCCCCAAAAGATGAAGATGGCAATCCTGATTTAGAAGATATCAATGCATTAGATATCGCCTTATTCAATGAGAACATGCTCGACTTGATCGCTGGTGAACCTGTTGACTTACCAAAATTCGATTTCAAACTCGGGCATCGTGTTCCTGGTAGAAGATTACAAATCCCCACAGATCAACCCATTATTATTGAAGGTATTCATGCTTTAAATGATAAGATGACAGCATCAATTCCAAGTCACCAAAAATTCAAGATTTTTATCGCTCCACAAGGCCAAGTGAATATTGATGACCATAATCCTTTATCATTAACAGACTTACGTCTGCTTAGAAGAATTATTAGAGATTATCGCACTAGAAATGCCACTGCAGAAACCACGATGGCGATGTGGCCAAGCGTGAGAAAAGGCGAATTCAAATCCATCTACAACACCCAAGAAGGTGCGGATTATGTCTATAACAGTTTCTCAAGTTTCGAGCTTAGCGCGATGAAGAAATATGCAATGCCATTACTTCAAGAAATTGAAAACGAAAATCCTTATTTCCCAGTTGCGGAAAGATTAATCAGAATGTTGAAGTTCTTCGATGATATGCCTGATGAATGGGTGCCATGCAATTCCATTATTAGAGAATTCATCGGTGGTTCTTGTTACGAAGACTAAAACGTATCAACGATAAAAAAGAAAACCGCTTAAGCGGTTTTTTTGTTTCTGTTTTGCCAATTCTTGAAATTTGTAAGTTCTCTTTTGTGAATATTCACTAATTGTGAATAATAGACTTTTCTCATTTCTAGATAACGATCCATTTGTTCTTTAGACACTCTTTTAGAAAAAACTGAGACAAATATCTTTTCTAATCTGAAGAAGGATTCGTACAAAGATAATAAAGTTACAAAGTAAAAATATTCTTTGTTGCTATAAATAAGCATCGGTGTGGAGTGAATGATTTCACTGCTCATCTCATAACGTTCGGAATACATTGATAAGCCTGCGAGCTTTTCTAAACCATCACGGAAATTGAGTTTGAATGTTTCATCTTGCTCAACACCGGGAATGTAATAAAGCCAACCATATTCGATGAACTTTTTGATATCTTTGCTCTTCAAATCGTATTTGCGCATTTCTTCTTTCATATCCGCGAAGATTTTGTTGCCTCTTTCATCGCTTAAATCTTCTTTTTTAAAGATGATTCCATATTGCATATGGATTAAATAACGATTGATTAAGGGGTCGCCATATTTTTCTAAGAGAATTAATGCACATTCACATTCATGTAATGTTCTCCAAGAAGCATAAGCTTCGGTTTCATAACCATCAGTAAGCAATCCTAAAATACAGCGAGAAATACTGATTGATTTCATTAATAAATCAGTGAGTAAAGTAGACTTCGGATCATTCTTATTATAGTTTTGTAAAATGTTTAAAATGAAATTCAAATATAGGTTAAGAGAAGAAATGGTTGGAATATATTTATTCGCTAGTTTTCTCTCCACGTGATTAAACATGGAAAGACTTAAATATTTATCGCTTGTAATACTGGCGACAGAGGTAATATATCTCTCATCACTAGACATTTGATTCCTCTGTTCTGGGCTTAATCCAGAATGGGTATAAAGGTATTCGCCAATACAATAATAGATAATTTCTATAGGGTTGATACTCTTGATTCCAGTAACTAAATTACTATCCACTAAAGACTGTATAGCTTCACAAGATGTTTGATAGATGGAATAGATAACATCTTTTTCTACTTCAGGAGGAAGATTAAGCATTGATAAAACACGATCAAATTCTTCTCGACTTAATAGTGAAACATTTGCCATAACAATTTCCTCCTTTCTTTAAAGATTGTAATTTAATTAAACATGTAAAAACGAATTAAGCAAGAAATAAAAAATATTTTTGTCTCAAAAAATTTTTATTACCAAAATCAAAGAATCGAGAATCACACTTTTGTAGATAATATATGTAGGTTATCAAAGATAAAAGAAAAACGAGCCATATAGACTCGTTATAATTCTTTAGTAAATTTATTTGAAATGTCTTGTTGCCGCGACGGCTTTTTTCCATCCGGCATATTTTTCTTCAACTTCTTGATCACTCATCTTTGGCGAGAAGATTGCTTGATAGGAATGGATGGATTTAATCTCTTCTAAATCTTTATAGAATCCACTGCCCAAACCCGCTAAATAGGCGACACCTAAGGCGGTAGTTTCTAGACATTTAGGGAGCATAATTTTTGTATGAAGAATATCACTTTGGAATTGCATCAAGAATTTGTTCTCAGTAGCGCCTCCATCGACTTTTAAATTCTTTAAACAGCATTTTGTTTCCGCACTCATCACTTCAAAAACATCTTTGCATTGATAAGCGATAGATTCTAAACAAGCACGGATAAAATGATGAACAGTTGTGCCTCTAGTCATACCAAAAGCAGCGCCTCTAGCATCATCGTCCCAATAAGGTGTGCCTAAGCCGACAAATGCTGGGACGAAATACATACCATTAGTGTCTTCGACTTCATAAGCATGTTTTTCGCTTTCTCTTGCTTCGTGTAAAACATGCATTTGATCTCTTAACCATTGAACAACGGCTCCACCGACAAAAACAGAACCTTCCAAGGCATAAGTAACTTTATTGCCGATTTGCCAAGCGATTGTGGTTAATAATCCAGATTTAGACATGACGATATCTTGTCCTAAATTTAATAACATGAAGCAACCTGTACCATAAGTATTTTTGCTCTCGCCAACTTCAAAACAAGTCTGTCCAAACAAAGCGGCTTGTTGGTCGCCTGCGACGCCACAAATCTCCACTTTTTTAGAGAAAAATGATGCGACACCAAAGCGATAAGAAGATGGATATACTCTAGGTAAAATGGATTTTGGTATATTGAAGAGCATCAATAAATCATCATCCCATTTACAGGTTTTAATGTTATATAACATTGTACGGCTCGCATTGCTCACATCAGTTGCATGAACTTTACCTTTTGTCATCTTGTAAATTAACCAGGAATCAATCGTTCCGAAAAGAAGTTCGCCCTTCTCCGCTCTCTTTTGTCCATTTGGTATATGGTCTAAGATAAATCTCACCTTACTAGCGGAGAAATATGGATTGATTAACAAACCGGTTTTTTCATGGATGAAATCTTTTTTGGATTCTAAAGCATCACATATAGGCGCGGATTGGCGTGATTGCCACACAATCGCGTGATAGACAGGTAACCCGGTATTTTTATCCCAAATAACCGCAGTTTCTCTTTGATTAGTGATTCCTATAGAATCAATCGCATCAAAAGTCACATTCTCTTTAACGAGAACTTCATTGACGACATCGATGACAGAAACCCAAATGGCTAAAGCATCAACTTCCACCCATCCTGGTTTAGGAAATAAACAGGTCACTTCTCTTTGAGCCATTGAACACACTTTGCCGTTGTGATCAAACAAAATAGCTCTTGAAGAAGTCGTACCTTGGTCAACAGAAAGAATATATTTTTTGGCCATTATTATAGTCCTTTCGTACGGAATAATTTTTCGATATCAGCGATTTCTTTTGGAATGTTGATAGATAAAACTTCCGCTTTGTCTTGATGAATCAAGACATCATCTTCAATACGCACACCAATACCTAAATCAGCGAAATATAATCCTGGTTCAACAGTGATGACATTACCTTCTTCTAATGGTTTTTCTCTATTAGAAGCATCGTGAGTATCAAGACCTAAATGGTGAGAAATATTATGGAAATAGACTTTTTGAATATCATCATTTTCATTTAATAAGCCTTTCTTCACACATTCGTTCTTTAGGAATGTCTTTGTGTATTCTTGCAAATCCTTAATAGTGAGACCTGCTCTTGCATATTCGATAACGGCTTTATTACAATTTAAAACCGCTTCATAAATCAATTTGCCCTTACCTTCAAATGTTCCATTCACTGGGAAGGTACGAGAAATATCAGCGCAATAACCATTAGATTGATATCCGAGGTCGAATAAAATGAGGTCTTCTTCTCTTACTGCGCAGTTCTGTGTAGGGTAATGTAAACATGTCGCATTCTTGCCAGAAGCCACGATTGTGTTAAAGGCTAATATACTGCGGTTATGTCCACGACCAAAGAATTCAAAGATATCAGCGAGTTCATATTCCATGATGCCTGGTCTTAAAGAAAGGATGAGTTTATTGATACCGAGATTGGTAACAGAGATTGCATCTTTAATCTGTTCAATCTCATATTGACTCTTGACCATTCTTAAAGCGGTAATTAATGGTTTGACATCAAGGGTGGATAATTGAGGATATTTAGCTTCGATTTCTTGTTGGAATGTTTGTGTAGATTTAGATTCATCGATTTTGATTTCTGGTGCTAAATCGATATAAATGTTTTTAATCGCTCCAAATTGATTGTTCTCATTTGTTAAAGCGAGATGAAGCATATTATCGAAATTCGCTGATGAATAAATATTTTGTAGGCCACTTAATTGTTCTGCTTCTTCAAATGTCAAACGACGACCGGTCCATTTTTCTTTGAGTTCATCGTATTCATCGATGAATAAATAGCATTTCTTTTCTCCTAATGCTTTAATCATAATTAAAGCGGAGTGTTCTTGTGTGACACCGGTTAAATAGAAGAAATTGTTATTCACCACAAATGGGAGATATTCATCTTCAGAAGCAATTTTACTGACACCAGAGAATATAACAGCAACGCTGTTCTCGGTCATCATATTGAATAAGTTTTCTCTTCTTTGATCTAATTCAAACATATTATTTGGTCTCCTTTTCTAAAGTTTCGACAACAGGAAGAATCTCTTCTAAAGAAATCTTTTCCACGTCGCCTTTATCTATTAATGTGGCGTTCTCACTAACGAGTGGTAATCTACCTAAGATATTGAAGTTCATATCTTTGGCAAATTGTTCTAAGTGAGATTCACCGAATAAATTGATTTTCTTGCCGCAATCAGGGCATTTTATGTATGACATGTTCTCAATTACACCGAGAACTTTAATGTTCATCATATTGGCCATTTTTAAGGCTTTGGTGACGATTAAACTCACTAAATCTTGTGGAGATGTAACGATGATTAAATCATCAACAGGTAGTTGCTGGAAAATCGTTAAAGCGACATCGCCTGTTCCTGGAGGCATATCGATTAATAAATAATCTAGTTCTTCCCAGAGAACATCTTCATAGAATTGTTTAATCAAACCACCTAATAATGGTCCTCTCCAAACGATAGGTTCGGAATCATCTTCCAATAAGCAGTTTGCGGAAATAATTTTGATTCCGCCTTTAGATTCTAATGGGTAAATTAAATTATCTTCGCCAAAAGCCTTGTCTTTTATGCCAAAAGCTTTAGGAATACTTGGACCGGTGATATCCGCATCCATAATACCGACTTTATAGCCTTTTCTATTTAAATAGACCGCCAATAAAGAGGTGATATATGATTTACCGACACCGCCTTTACCAGATAAAACACCGATGATCTTTTTGATTTTTGAACGATCATTGAGTTTGGCTTTTGTAATTCTACTGGAGCAATTTTCTACTCCGCAGTTTTCACATTTATGATCACAATCTGCCATAAACATTTCTCCTTTATTCAATTCCCGCAACTTTTAAGACATTAACACCGGATTGCACATAAGTTCTTAAAAGACGGCCAGCGCCTAACAATGTGCCTCCGAAATATCTAACGACCACAAGTGCGGTTTTATTTAAATCTTTTTTGAGCAGGAGTTCTAATAATGGTCTACCTGCTGTGCCTTTCGGTTCGCGGTCATCGCATGACTTGGTTTTATTATCAATACGATAAGCGTAAACAACATGTCTCGCTTTGGAATGTTCCTTTTGAATTTTTGCGAGTTCCTTCTTGAAAATTTCTGGATCATCAACGGGAAATAAAATCGCGATGAACTTCGATTTCATGACTTCTGTTGTACATTGATATCTCTCTTGAATTTCCATAGACATGAGGTAGCATAACATAAGTTATTGCTACATTTTGTTCCTTAATTAGTGTATAGTTTTTTCTATAAGAAAGAAACAAAAATGTTATTCCGAAAGAAAAATTGCACACAGTGTGGAAGTAGCTATGACGTAGTCGACGATACTTGTCCGACGTGTCACGCTCGTGATGAGAACTACGAATCCCTCGGAGTTCCCAAAAACATCATCTGGTTACCTATTTATAAGCAGATACTTCTTTTTGTTATCGGCTTCCTCGGATTAGAGTTAGTCGGCACAATTTTATCAATCGGTTTAATGTCCATTAGAGATGATACAGTCCTCTATCTCATGCTAGTGAACTCTATCCGTTACGCTGTTGTAGCAGCCGGTATGGGATTATTACTTATCGGTGAATACAAGAGATTCAAAAAAGGCTTCATCAATTGGTGGCCTTATCTCATCGGTATCGGAGGGGTTATCGCTCTTACGACATTCAGTATTTTCTATAACACTATCGTAAACATCATTTATCCTACTACACCTAACGCAAATCAAGGGGCAGTTAACGCACTTGTAGGTACGTATCCTCTTATATCTATATTAGTATTAGGCATCTTGGGTCCAGTTGTTGAAGAGATGACCTATCGCGTCGGTTTATTCTCCTTCTTAATGAGAACCAAAAGATGGCTCGCATACCTCATTGTTATCCCATTTTTCGCGTTAATTCACTTTGATTTTACTTCAATTTTAACTGGATTTACCGAAAATGATTGGTCCCCGCTGATCAATGAATTACTCAATTTACCATCTTACGCATTTGCTGGTGGAGTCCTCTGTGTTTTATATGATACATGCGGATTATCAGCCTCGATAGTCGCCCATGTAGGAAATAACCTATATTCTATCATCATGTTCCTCATCGCTTCTAAACTTGGAGTCTAACGTGGAAGAAGAGAAAAAAACATTTAACTGGGCTTTTATGTCCAGCTTCATTTTAAAGATAATCGCTCTATTAACCATGACCGTTGATCATGTCGGAGCGCTTTTACAAATGAATGTCGGAATGAATTATCTTCCGGCAATTATCATGAGATATATCGGAAGAATCGCTCTTCCTTTATTCTGCTTTATGATTGCCGAAGGCGTTATCCATAGTAAGAAACCTAGTAAATATTTATTGAGATTAGGTATTATGGCAACCATTATCGCGATTGCGATGATTGTTATTGAATACGCACCGATATTCGACGGTTTTAGCATGCGTAGCGAAGGCAATATTTATATAGATTTATTACTCGGCGCTTTAGCGGTTTATCTTCTAAAGAACAAGAGGCCAATTATCAAATTATTAGCGATATTACCTATAGGTATATCTATCCTCTCATTCTTTGTGAAATGCTTAGAAAGTACTGGTACAGTTGTTATCCATTGGTTCCCCTTCTTCTTAAATACTCAGTATTTCTTCTATGGTGTCGGAATGATTGTTTTATTCTACGTGGTTCACTTTTTCAAAAACATGTTTTTACAATATTATTCCGAGAAATCAGGAATCGATGTTCCTTCTTTAGAAGGCACAAATGTAGAAAGATATTCTTTAAATATATTTTCTTTCGGTGTAGTCACTATTTTAACAGTCCTACTCTTCGTCATTACTTTAGTCATTCCCCCAGATTGGGTTTTCTGGGATAGAGGCATCCAAAACGCTGCGATTATCGGTGGAGCATTTCTTTTGCTATATAGCGGTAAACGCGGATATAATGCTAAGTGGTTCCAATATGGATCATATCTATATTATCCGATACATCTATTAGTGATTTACGGAATTGGAATGCTACTATAAACAAAAGGAGAACTATCATGATTATTCACGTTAACGATTTACAAGAATTTAACGCCAAAGTTGCTCAAGGTCGCGTTTTAGTTGATTTCTACGCTAACTGGTGTGGACCATGCAAAATGCTCGCTCCCATCATCGAAGATGTCGATACTAAAAAAGAAGCTGGTGATTTATTAATCATCAAAGTCGATGTTGATGAAGCCAGTGTTATCGCTGGAAAATTTGGAATTCAATCCATCCCTACATTAATTCTCTTTGAGAATGGCCAAGCTGTTAAATCATCTTTAGGCTATATTAATAAAAATCAATTATTGTCTTTCTTAAAATAATAAATTGAATATTTACTAGGCGGTGATATATAATATCTACCGCTAACTGCAGGTGTAGTTCAGTGGTAGAACACTAGCCTTCCAAGCTAGTTATGCGGGTCCGATTCCCGTCACCTGCTCCAGAAAGCACAAAAACAGACTAAATAGGTCTGTTTTTTTACTGTAGCAAGTTTGTAATTAGTTTGACAATGATTTCCATTTCATCTGGATTGCTTAGAATTAACCCTATAACCAACTGATAAAACAACGTCTAAGTTATATAACTTTGCAGGTCTATAATTGATCCTTCCGTCGAATTTTTCGACCGAAGTGTTTTTGTCTTTTAATACTTTGCTGGCCCATTTTCTAAAAGCAATACCGCGTTTTGATTTGACACGATAACCAAGAGAAATAATAACGTCTAAATTGTAACTTTTTACTTTCTTATTTCCTTCAATTTGAACAGTTGTATTTTTTGCAACAGTTTGTTTTTCATCTAATTTCTTTTCTCGAAAAATGTTATTAATGTGGTGGGAAACAACACCTTGCTCTCTATCAAAAAGATACTTTATTCATTTAAAATTGAATAAAAACTGAAAGTTTGACACATTATTCCCACGAAAAAAAATAACAGTGAATTAATCACTGTTAATTTCTTAGATAATACCTTCTTTGATTTGATATAAGGCATTGAGCATTTCTACTAGATCCATATATCCGTTCCAAGTTTTCTTGTGACGTTTTTCCATATGGTCAGCGATATATTGATAGCATCTTTCTCTGACTTTCTCAGTGTCGAAATCCGGGAATATCGCATTGACGAATTCTTCACCATCTTGTTTACCTTGGCTAGTTAGATATTCAAAGTCAGTTTTTGAGAAGGAGAATGGAGAAAAGCGATCTGGGAAATTTAAGGAAATGTCTAAATCGACAATTACAGTATCTTTTCTAAATTCTTCATATACCCATTCCGGGGGATAAAAGCGAGAGAAACAATGGATGATAATCACCATATCCGGATCATAATGAATCGCAGGATAAATAGGAATATTATCAGTCGCTCCTCCATCGATGCAAAGGCGTTTAGAAAACACTAGAGGACCATTGATAATGGGGAGCGCCATTGAGGCATTAATACAAGCCTTTAAGTCCTTTCTCGGCATATGGTTAATACAATAATAGCCACAGTCTAATCCACGCACTCTAGTGACTGTTAAATATGTAGGAACTTTGATATCCGATTCAATTAAATTGAATGTATCGTTAAATAAGTCATTTTTCACTTTTCTTGTGAAGTGTCTGATGTTATCACAGTCAAGATTTTTATATTCTTCAATTAGTTGTTCTGTTCTTCCAACGCTTGTTGCATAAGCAGTTAAAGAACCGATGGAAGAGGCGGAAATAACACATATTCTCTCTAAACCCACACGTTTAATGAGTTCATTAACAAAAGCCACTTGCGCTGCGCCACGACAAGTGCCACCCGAGATAATTAAAGCGATTTTCTTAATCTCTTTCTCCGCCATAAAGGTTTTTAACCTTTCTATAAACATAAGCCACGAAGACTAAGTTGTAATTAATTAAAGTAATTAAAGCTAGGCCGAAGGAAGAGAAGACTAAGGCTTCGCTTATTTTATAAAGAGTGGTCTTTTCTCCACCATTCCAATCTAATTGCATGTATTTAAAGGGAATATAAGAAGTAGCGTTTTCTACACAATATTTATTCACTAAGAAGAAAACGAAAATAATAATTGCGATAGTTAAATGGAAAGCGAGTAACATCTCTGTCCAAATAGGCCTCACTTTTGATTTTCTTCTCACAAATAAAAACACCGTGGAAAGAATGGCTCCCAAAACTATAAATGCCGGTATCACTATAGAAGGAAAATACATATTTAAATCAAAGACGCCTTTAATACGGAAGAAACCGCAGGACAAAAGTAAAGCACACAAAATAAAGAAATCCAGTTTCTCAATCGCGGTTACAAGACTCTTCTTCTTTGTAGTAGCAATATCCATGATTGTGAGGGAACCAAAAAGAATGATGAAGGACCAAAGTGTGATGCCATAATTAAAGTCAAAGTACCAATCAGCGAAGACACTAAGAAGGAACAAATTGACAATCGCAGCGACAATGATCGTTCTCACTCTCACGGAGAAATCATGTCCGATATTAACCCTTGTTCTTAAACCATCTAATTGTTCTTCATTCAAATTGCCGCAATAAGGGCAACGATAGAAGTCTTTTCTTGAGATAAATCCACACTTTTCGCACTTCATATTAGTTCCTCATGATGCTATTTAATTATTTTATAGCACAATAAACATTAAGAAAACTCTTTGTTATAGAAATAACAACACAAATAATATTTTTCTCTTCCACTATATTGATAATATATCGTAATTCCGTTATAATCTTGATATGACATTTAAAGATTTGCTCACTAAAAAGAAAATCACCGGTTATGCACTAGCCAAAAACACAGGAATCCCATATACCACAATAAATGATTTGATTAACGGGAGAACAGTTATTCAAAATGTTTCCTTAAAAAATGCGATATTGATTTCTGACTTTTTAAATATTAATTTAAAGGAATTAAATACTTTAGATTGCTATTCACCAATTGAATTTCGTTATTTTCGAAGCAACGTTCTTCACGATTTAAAAAGAAATAATCAAATCGCTTTTATTAAAAATGTCATCAAAAAGAAAGAGATTGATTTTTATTATAAAAACAACGCAAAGGAATATTCATTTTACCTTTTAGCGTTAATTGATTATCTAAGTAGAATTAACAATATCCCATTATATGAAAAAAGATACAACGAAATGAGAAAAGAAAAACTTGATAAACCATTTTATGTAGGAAGTGATTTAATAAAATTTCAAACAATTAAAGAAGCGGAAGACAAACTCCATATAGCAACAATACCAGAATTTAAAAAGTTTAATATTATAGAGGAGGATGTCTTTAATGCAGTATAAAAATATCATCAAAAAAGAAAATATCGATATCATTTTCACAAGTTTAGCTGATCAATATAAAAAGGCTGGTGGGACAGAAAAAATTAGTATTTTTATAGTCGGAGGCGCGGCAATAGTAATTAATTTTAATTATCGCTATTCCACCATAGATATTGATGCCTTATATAAAGAAAACAAATTGATTGAGGAATCTATCAAAGCGGTTGCTAAATCTTTAGAACTTCCAATAGATTGGCTTAATCACGATTTTGAAAAAACACCTTCATATTCTCCAGCGTTATTGAAAAAATCAATTTTATATAAAGAATATCTAAATTTGATAATTGTTTATACCTTAGAGCCTAAATACTTAATAGCTATGAAATTAAAATCATCAAGGCCAACAGGCGGTGATTTGGATGACATCATTAAGATGATTTATGAATCGAGATATAGAAACGATCCACTCACTTATGAAGATGTCATAAAAGCATACAAGGAATTATATTCAGATTTTTCTAATACATATGATTATTTTTTAATCAAAGCAAAAGAAGCATTTGAAACACCAAAAGAAGATTTCGAATATCTTTTTAAAAGAGATTTTTAGAAACTTTTATTTCTTAAAATAAAGTATATTATCTAATACCTGTTCAGCACACACTTTAATGCCGTCATCAGTGAGATGAATTAAATCATCTTCACGAATGTATTTATTAATGTCGTTTCTTAAGAGACTATTTAAATCGTTGATGCGAACATTTAATTCTTTCATAACCTCTATAGCAGCGACATTATATTTATCAATCACTTTATTATCGTTATAAGGATGTTCTATTCTCACTGGAGTTGTCGTTGCGAATATCACATTTGGTGTTATTTTTAATAACAACTTTGTCACTCTTCTTAAATTATCTTTGTATTCTTCTATAGAAGTAAATACTTCTTCGTCATCATTAATGGTGCAAACATCCCATAAGCCAGCGTTGAAATGAATAACATCCGTATCTTTTATCTGCTCGCGATAATCGAATAAACACCTTAATAAATATTTCACAAAGCGGCAGTTATCTTCTGGTTGAAAGACTTCATGCCCTTCTTTTCTTAATTGTTCTTCAACAGTTTTGCCATATCCGATTAATCTAATGGAATCACCTAATAATACAACTTTCATAAGATTCACCTAAAATTTTAATTTCTTTATCAATATTATAATAAAATTATTTTATAATAATAAACAAACATGAATTACGAAATTATCTTAGCGACAAATAATAAGCACAAATTACAAGAGGTCAGGCAAATCCTCTCTCCCCATAAAATAGTTGTCTATGGATTAGACGATCTTTTATTAAAACCAGAAGAAGTTGAAGAGAATGCGGATAGTTATTATGGTAATGCTTTAATTAAAGCGAAATCCGTGCAAGCCTTAACGACGATGCCCATCATCGCGGATGACTCCGGATTAGAGATTGAAGCAATGGACAATCAACCCGGTCTCCACAGCGCGAGATTCGCTCAAGAAAAAGGTGGTCATAAAGAGGCAATTAAATATATATTATCTTTTTTAAAAGATAAAGATAATAGAAAAGCTAGATTCCACTGCGACATCGTCTTATTAAATGAAGGTGATAAACCACTACTATTTGAAGGTATTGTGGAAGGAAGAATTGCCGAAGAAGCAAAAGGCGATACCGGTTTTGGTTATGACCCAATCTTCTTCTCGGAAGAATATCAAAAGACTTACGCTGAGATGACCCAAGAAGAAAAAAATAAGGCAAGCCACAGAGGCAAAGCCTTAAAGAAATTAATTACTTATCTAAGAATTAACGGAAAATGTATCTAAATCTTCGGTTTTCTTAAAATATATTGGAAGATTAAACGAATACCTAAGAAACCAAGTGCTACCGCACCAAAGATAATTGCGAATATCAAAGCGATTAAAGCGGCGGCATTTTTTATAAAGATAAAGTAGACAACAAGAATCGCAGCGCCGATGAGTAAAGAAGCAATGAATAACGCTAACGACGCTTTCATCATCTTGTGCATATTGTGATAGATGCGAGTAAAGATTTGGTCATCAATCTGTCTCAATTTCTTATTATTTGCATCTAATGTCGCCATGCGATACCTTTGTAATTTGGTGGTATCTTCTTTCTTTCTACCATTGACGATTAATGGTTCACCGGTCTTGGTGAAATTCACGAGATGTTGTTCTTGTCCATCTACCGTAAAGAAAGATAGGTTATATTCATTCTCCAATAATTTAATGGAATCATTCACATTAGAAGCGAATTTCTCTTCTTCAATAATCGATAATTCATTCGCGGTAACACGTAATATCTCTAAAGCATCAGGGATGAGATGATAATAAAGTTTTAAACAATTCACATCGTAGAAATAATCTTTAAGAGTCAATTTCTTCTTCGCTCTAGTCATGTAATCAGCGACGCATCTATGTAATCCTAAAAGGAAAGCGGTATATTCTCTTCTAATACCATGTGCTTTAAAGATTTCGCTATCCATTAAGAGAAGTTCTTTCACTTCTAAGAATCTATTTCTTCTTAAAGTAGAAATATAAGCTAAAGATAATAATCTTCCTAATTTAGCGGTTTTATTCTTTGGATCTAATTCTAATACATGTGCGAATGTCGCATACGCAGTTTGTGGGTTACCAACATTCTTTAAGAAATAATAGCCACGTCTTAAATATTTTGAGAGAACTCTCTCATAATTTTGCACCGCCATCTTCGGTTTATAGGCTTTGCCACAATGTGGGCAATGGCAAATCTTTGCATCGGTGTTGACATCAAAAATGCGGCGAGTCTCGTCGTGTTTATTACATTTTGTGCAGTAACCTTTTTTAATACTCATCTCTTTTGGATATCTCTTTCAATACGCTCTGCGATTTTTTGACATTTCTTATAAATGGTTGATGGTCTTTCTTTCGTGTAGAATTTACCATTCATATATAATATTTTGCCATTAATCATCGTCATTTTAATATTTTCTTTCGAACCGCTATAAACGATATTGGTAATCAGATTATTTAATGGTTGCATATTAGGACGGGATAAATCGATTTCAATAATATCGGCTTTCTTCCCTACTTCTAATATATCACAATCATTTAAGCCCATGGCTTTCGCACCATTCACTGTTGCCATCTTTAAGACTTCAAAAGCGGGAACGGATTTCGGATCCTTATTGGTGACCTTTTGTAAAGCATAGACTAAAGTCATCTCTTTAAACATATCTAAAGAATTGTTGCTAGCGGGACCATCTGTACCAATCGCGACATTTAATCCTCTTTCTAAATATTTAGAAATGGGAGCGATACCACTCGCTAATTTGGTGTTGCTTCCTGGGCAAGTCACAATTGTGCAATTGTGTCTTTTAAAGATTTCAATATCGTCATCGGAGAAGAAACAGCAGTGATAACCACCACCACCATAATCATAAGCTCCCATCTTTTCAAAGAAAGCCACTGGAGTCATCCCTCTATTTTTAAGGCAATCATCAACTTCTTTTTGGGTCTCACATATATGTGTATAGAATGGAGCTTTTAAGATATGAGCAGCTTCGGATATCTTTTCAATCTCTTGCGGTGCTAAAGTGTATTCCGCGTGAACACCGATACAATATTTCACCAAACCATCTTTATCATTAAAATCATGATAGAGTTTGAGAAGGTTATCTAAGCTATTATCTTTGTTATAAGTTCCTAATAAGACAATTCTCATTCCCATCTCTTCTGCAGCTTTCGCACTTTGAAGAGGGAGATAATATTGATCAAAACAAGCGGTGATACCACTGGTCAAATATTCTAAGAAAGCGATTTTCGCTAATTCATAAATATCTTTGGGTTTTAATAATTCTTCTCTAGGAAGGACGGTACCGAATAACCAATCTTGTAAGGATTCATCATCTGCTTTACTTCTTAAAAAAGTCATCGCACTATGCGTATGAGCGTTCTTAAAACCTGGCATAATGATATTTCCATGACAGTCATGGATAATATCAAAAGGTTCATAAGAAGCATAATTATCACCGATATAAATGATTCTGTCATCTTGGATAACTAAAGAAGAGAAGATTATTTCTTCTTTATCCATTTTTAGAATTCTCGCGTTTTTCAATAATGTTTTCATCGTTCATTTATTATAAATGATAGACAGAGATTATCAAAACCATTTATGATTAAAATTAGAAAAGTATTTAATTTTATAATTAACAATTGTACACATTTATAAGATAATTATATTAATTATAGGCAATAACAGTTTATGAAAGTCGCAGTATTAAAACACACAAGAAAAAAAGTTATCTGGCCCTGGGCGGTTTTAATCACCCTCTTATTAGTGGTCGCTATCCCCGTCGGATTAGTCTACGGATTATTCTTTGATGACTCCACCAAAGAAGTTGCTCTTCAAGAAGGACAAACCGGTCAATCCATCGGTAATCGAGTGGTTGTTGATTCCTTAGACCCCGCTCCAGGAGAACACCACATTCACGCAGTGGTCACTGAGAATGATGTCGATAACTTAATTCATTACGGGTTAGAAGAATCTCACTTCTCTTCTAAAATCGTTAAGAAAGCCTATGTGAGAGTCGATAAGAATCGTTATAAATTCTACGCTGATATCGATTTAACATATTTCAAAACTCGTATCAGATTTGACACTATCTTATCCGAAAGCGGAGAGAACTTTATATTCTCTATTCAAGAAATCACCATCGGCCGTGTCGGTGGATTTAAAAAGATTTCTGAATCTGTCGCTGCTGCTTTCATCAATGAAAATAGCATTAATAACTTCATCGCTAAAACTGGTCTCTCTATGAAATATGAAGAGAAACAAACTAGATTTGTTTATAAGAAAGTTGATGTCGTTGACGACATGAACAATCTCATCAGCACTAAAGAAGTCGACTTATATTTATCCATCGTCAAGAACATGGTCGCGGATAATATGGTGACCTATAACTTATTAACCGATGACTTCCTCGATGCCGATATCGATCTCGTTCCATTAACCACTAACGGAGTCGTTGATGATTCTCACTTATTAGTGAACGCCCAAGATGTCACTAATCAAGTCCAGAAGAAATTAATTACTTTAGCTAATGCTAAAAAATATGATCCTAATGTGATTGATTCCCGTACCGTCTTCCAATACCTCTTCGCAGGTTGGGAAGGAACAGGCTCCGAAGAAAGAGTCTTAATCGAACCGATCGATATGTCCTTAATCGGTATTACCGATAAAACCGCTTATAAAGGTTTCGATTTAGTCGATAATACCTATTCCTTACAAGACGTCTTAGATGATTCCGTCAATGTCGAATATCTCGTCAGTAAGAATAGTTCGATTAACAAGAAAGTTTCCACTTTAAAAGAAAGTGAAATCAATAAATATCTTGCCAGTAGAAATATTGTTGGTTATACCACATTATTATCGAGATGGGATGGCACCGCTTATAAAGCGAACTACATCACTATCGATAACTTCTACTGCAACTTATATACCGGCCAAATTGAAGGCGTCACACGCCCCATCGCCGAATTTGTGGCGAAGATTAACATCAATGGCTATCACACCTCTATGACTATCACATCCTATGCGGGTGATGATATGGCCCAAGGTAAAGATATGGTCTACACTATCAGCGATGTCAAATACGGCACCGCCGGTGCGGAAAATATGAAAAAAGATATCATTTCCATCTTATCTTCTTCATTAAATGAAGGTGATGGCGTGATGGTCGCTATCGGTGCGGATAACACTGTGAGATTTAGATTCGAACAAAATCTCGCGACAACCGAGCAGAGATGCGAACAACAAGTATACGAAAATACCGGTCATGAATATGACTTCGCGACATATTTCAAACCCAATAATTTAAACTTTGTGGCGACAGGTATGTCCCGTAGCGATGATGGCGCAATTTATGTGTCATTAACCGAAGGTATTAATTATTAATTAAAGCTAAGACGGAGAAGAGTACTTAGAACCTTTCTTTCAAGAGAGTATCCGGTTGGTGCAAGGATATAAAGAAAATCTAAGGAATACACTCCTGAGCCGCTTCCTGAAATATAGTAGGGATAGACGGGTTCGCCCGATATAGCGAGATGTGCGATGCACACGTAAAGGGATAATTCGTGAGAGTTATCTAAACTGAGGTGGTACCACGATAATAATCGTCCTCTAGACCAATTTTTTGGATAGAGGATTTTATTTTATAAAAGGAGAATAAATTATGGGAATTTATGAAGAATTAATCGCTAGAGGCTTATTAGCCCAAGTGACCGATGAAAAAGAGATTAGAGAATTAATCAATAATGGCAAGGCCACATTCTATATCGGCTTTGACTGCACAGCCGATTCTTTAACCGCTGGTCATTTTATGACTTTAGTGTTGATGAAGAGGTTACAGCAAGCCGGTAATAAACCCATCGCCTTAATCGGAGGGGGCACGACGATGATCGGTGACCCATCCGGAAGAAGCGATATGCGCAAGATGCTCACTATCGAAGATATTAGACATAACGCGGGTTGTTTTAAAAAACAAATGGAGAGATTTATCGAATTTGGGGAAGATAAAGCTTTAATGCTCAATAACGCGGATTGGCTATTAAAACTCAATTATGTCGATTTATTAAGAGAAGTCGGTGCTTGTTTCTCTGTCAATAAGATGTTAACTGCAGAATGTTATAAGCAGAGAATGGAAAAAGGTTTATCCTTCTTAGAATTCAACTATATGATTATGCAATCATATGACTTCTATCATCTATTCAAAGAATATGGTTGTACCTTACAATTCGGTGGCGATGATCAATGGAGCAATATGCTCGGTGGAACCGAATTAATCAGAAGAAAATTAGGGAAAGATGCCTACGCTTTAACCATAACCCTATTAACCGATTCTAATGGTATGAAGATGGGTAAGACCGCGGGTAACGCCGTCTGGCTAGATCCGAATAAGACTTCACCATTTGAATTTTATCAATATTGGAGAAATGTTGGTGATGCTGATGTCATGAAATGCTTAAAGATGCTCACCTTTATTCCTTTAGAACAATTAAAAGAGATGGAAGGTTGGGATGATTCTCGTATTAACGAGAAGAAGATGATTCTCGCTCACGAATTAACCAAGATGGTCCATGGCAAAGAAGAAGCTGATAAAGCGGAAGCTGCGGCAAAAGCGTTATTCTCTGGCGAAGGTAATGAAGGTAATGATGAAAATATGCCCACTACTGAACTCGATAATGTTGATGATAATGGCATCTCCTTATTAGATGCGATGGTCATCGCAAAATTAATCACCAGTAAAGGTGAAGGCAGAAGACTCATCGAACAAGGCGGTGTCTCCGTCAATGGAGAAAAGGCCACCGATGTTTATATGAACCTCTCTAAAGAATTATTATTAGAAGGCGTTAAAATTAAAAAAGGGAAGAAAGTCTTCCATAAAATTATCGCTAAATAATATGAGAGCAACTGGTTAGTAACGCCAGTTGCTTTTTTTATTGAATTCGATTGTAACAGTTGCTACAAGTGAATTATTTTGTGTATTCCCTATTGTGAATTAGAAAATATAAATATATTATTTTACTAGAGAGGCATGCCCTCTTGACTACAAGCCGGCTTCTAGTAATTCAGCACAGCAAGTAGTAACGCGGCGATTATGAGCAATATAATCGCTTTTTTTATGCGCATTTTCTCATCACCTCCCACGAGTGTGAAGCGATAAGAGGGACATACCCCACCGGGGTTATCCGGCTCCCTTAATATGCATAAATAAAATGCCAATTGCAAGTGCAAAAAAAGACACTATTTTTTATCTCTATATCTATATAAAAGATATAATATCAACTGAAGATTACATTAGATATAGAGATACAAGTGTCTCACAGTTTTTATAAGCTATTTTTGACCTTTTCAGCGGTGGCAAAAGCCCACATGATGTTATAACCACCACATATCGCATCGACATCTAGTATTTCACCGATAAAATAGATGTTCTTCTCTAATTTGGAAGATAAATCATCATTAATATCAGATAAAGAAATACCACCACTGGTGACTTGGCTATTATCGTAAGGATAGAATTCTTTAAATGTATAAATAGTGTTATGTATATCTAATTTATTAGATTCTAGATATTTTGCAATCTTGGGATTTACTAAGGAATAATAATCTCCCTCCATATCTTTGGCGAAGTCGATATGAAGTGTCACATTATTTTTATTATCTAGGCGATTAATATAATGGGACATATTAAAGATCACCATTCCACTTAATCCATCTTTTTTAAAGAGAAGTTCTCCTTCTTCTTTATGAATTAAGTCATGGCCTTGATATAAAGACACTAAGACTTTGCCTCTTAAACCATCCACCATCTTCGTATTCTCTTTGACTTTAATCGGACACAATGATGGATTGGTGTTTGTGAAACGATAGCCATGTTTCTTTAAAATATCATAGAAATCCCCATTAGAACCGAGTTTAGGCGAAGAAAGACCTCCGATTGCAATAATTAACGCATCGTAAGAAAAAATGCCTCTATCGGTCAATAATTGCCCATTTTGGTAATCTTTTATCTTTATAGATAGTTCCGATTTGACATTTAATTCTTTCATTCTTTTAAGCATCATTAAAGCGACGCTTTCTGCGGATTCACTATAAGGATAGAGAAGATCTCCCACTTCCTTATGTTTGATGCCTAAAGAATTAAAATAATTAATAATATCTAAATATGTATGTTCTTTTAATATGGGTAAAGCAAAAGATTCATTGCTATATTTATCTAATAAATCCCCTTTATTAGCGAAGTTGCATTTTCCATTACCGGTCGCATATATCTTCTTTAAGAGTTTGTCGTTATGCTCAAAGATACTGACTTCATAGTCAGGATGAGCTTCTTTAATTCTTAAAGCCGCGTAGCATCCAGAGATGCCACCTCCGATAATAGCGATCTTTTTCATTTTCTCTCCGTATAGGCGATATTCACCATAAAAGCGGGTTTATCATTAACAACCCCTTTAATCACTTCCGGATTATCGAGGTTAGAGAATAATGACAATGAATCATTATCCATTAATTCTTTATCGTAATTAATTAGAAAATGTCTAATTCTATTCTTTTTATAAAATTCACTATCGTGGACATCGATAATGTAATCGATATATTTAGTGTTATTCAAATGGCCATTTAAGTCGATATCACTATATCTGACTTTGCGGGTTTCTATTAAAGAAGAAGCTTCTCCACTACATTTACTGGGTAAAGGTAATTCATCAGGGAGATGTTCTTCTGGGAAAATTCTTCCATCAAAAGGATTTAAACATGGTTGGTGATTATCTTTTCTTAAAACCATCCAAACACTGGATACCTTGATTAAAGGATGTCCATTTTCATCTTCTAGTAAGAAATAACGAGGGAAGACAAACCTCATATTGTTTCCTGGATAGGTCTTTAAAGTGACAGTCTCTAAATATTTAGGCATATTGATAATATCAATAGAGAATCTAGTGATGACCCAATAAAAACCTTTATCGATGGTTTGTTTCTTTCCGATATCTAGCTCTTCCGCGTGTTCGGTGGCGATATCTTGCATCATCTTAAAGAAAGATGAGAGCTTAAGTTCTAAGAACTGATCGACATCATTGCTACCGATTAATAACTTTTTCGCATACATAATAATATTATGATAATGGCTTAACGACTTAATTGCAATTCTACACGATTAACACGGAATCTATTGTAATAATCGATGACATATTCAATATTATGATGGTTACCATCGATATAGAATTCATCTTCGACTTGTAAATCTTCTCTATAGTGATTAGAGAAATAATGAAAAGCGTAATCAATCGCTTGATCTCTGGTTTTAAATTGTTTATGTATAATCGCGGAATGACCGTTTTCAATTGTTTGTAATGTGTAATACTTATTCATTTATGAGTACCTCCTTATTGCCTTTTAACGTCTTGCTAGGGACGGGGTACTCATACTAAACACAATATATTAGACCTTTTTAAAAAGTTGTCAATAGCAATAATAAAAGAAAAAGAGTGTTTTTCTAACACCCTTATTCAACGATTTCTTGGAATTTATTCTTTAGTAATTTCAAATTGTTTCTTACTAGGAAGATATCCACTAGAGCATATCCCACTAAAGAAATAGACAAGACTACAATCGCATAGAGAGCGCCTTCGCCTTTCGCTTGTAAAACGATTTCTAAAATAAAAGCGGCTAAAACGTAAAGGGAAGATAATGCGAAAGCAGCTAAGGAGAAATAGAAAAATAATTTAAATTGCTTTTTATCATATAAAACATGAGAAGCAATTAAAGCGCCTAATATCAAAACGGCAACGATAATTAAAATAGTCATCAAGACGATAGATAATTTTAAAAACATCAAAGCGGCTAAAGTAACACCGAAGATCCAGAAGATATAGCCACCGAGGTAGCAACGTGATAAGGCTCTATTCTTTTTCATAATTTCTCCTCCTAGATTATTACAATTGTATAATCATTTTTATAAATAGTTAAATCATTAATTAATGATTCAGATACTTTTAAGGTTTTTCCATCGTTTTTCTTTAATAGACAAATTTGATATCTATCATCGAGATTATTTAAATATTCATTTTCTTCGATCATATCATCAATTACCGCGATAGATTGATTTTCTAATACGACATCTAATAAAGATGCTTGTTTAGAGATTAAACCAGTAAATAAATAATAATCACTAGATAAACCATTATTTAAATCGATATAAGAAGAACGATAATAATACTCTTCTTCGTGTTCTAAGGTATAACAAGTTCCTATTTGTTTAGATGTCGCTAAGAAATGATGATTGAAACTAAAGACATAAGAACCTTTCTCTTCTAAATATCCATAGGATTGAGATTCACCATCGGTAATATTAAATAATTCTAAATTTAATGATGAGAAATTTGATAAGGTGATGCCACTACCATATTCATCGATTAAATATCCATCCTTATATCCTTCTTTTTCTAATTCTTGAGAAACATAATTCATTTGATAAGCATTTTCTAAAACATTTAAAGAGATGATGGGAGAATCCATTTCATGAGTTTCTCTAAATTCTCTATAAGTTTCAGAAATAGAGAGATTAACAGTGTTATTGTCTTTAAATAATAAAGAATAATTATTTGTGTCATTAACGATATTGGCTAAATCATTTAAATAATTCTTCTCTTCTTCATAGATTAAAGGATCATTATCATATTCCCCTAAAGTCCCGGAATATAAGAGGATATCCCATTCATGATAGATTGGCGCGGCAAATATTGAATAATTATTATCTAAAAGAGATTTTTGATAAGCATCTTTTAAAATGTTATACAAAGTATCGGTCACGATAATATCTCTATCGAGATTGTTGTTGATATAAGCAATACCGGTCGCATAAGGAGAATAGTCGATATAAGCGCTGGTTTGCATATAGATATATTCCATTCTCTCATTATATAAATTAGTAGCTTTCTTCTTTTTAGAATTAACTTCAAAGCCATTACCTTTGAAAAATAGATTGCATTCAATTCCGGTCGCGTATTTCACTTGGCCAGTTGCATCCGCTAATTCTAGGGCGTAATAACCTGTACCATTTTCAAAGACGCCGAGCACACTACAAGTAATTAATGCGGTAGCGATAGCAACGGTCGCAAAAAAGAGAATGATAAAAAGGTCGAGATGTTTATGTTTGCTCAATTTAATTGAGCTATTGTTATTATTTTCCAAATCTTATTTCCTTATATTTGGCAATTTCTTCTTCATTACCGTAGACGAAATGTTCTTCACCAATATCGACTAAAGAAGGTTTATTAACGGAATAATCGTGCACGCTCGGATCGTAGATAAATAATTTCTTATTTCTCTCTAATTTCGGATCAGGGATAGGAATCGCTGATAAGAGGGATTTGGTATATGGGTGTAAAGGATGAGCGAATAATTCTTCGGTTTCCGCAATTTCCACAATCTTACCTAAATGAATAACGGCGATTCGATCGGAGATAAATCTCACGATAGATAAGTCGTGAGCGATAAATAAATATGTTAATCCCTGTTCTTTTTGGAATTTCTTTAATAAATTAAGGACTTGAGCACGAATAGAGACATCAAGCGCGGAAATCGGTTCATCAGCGACGATGAATTTTGGTTCCATAACAACAGAACGAGCGATACCCACTCTTTGACGTTGACCGCCAGAGAATTCATGAGGATAACGTGTTAAATGTTCCGGTAAAAGACCGACATCGGTAATAATCTTTTTCACCTTTGTCACTCTATCGGCTTCATTCTTATATAAATGGAAATTGTATAAACCTTCAGAGATAGAATAATCGATAGTCGCTCTTTCGTTTAAAGAAGCCGCGGGATCTTGGAAGATCATCTGAATCTCTCTCACCACTTGTCTAGTATCTTTATAAGATAATTTACCAGATATTCTCTTGCCATTATAATAAATCGCACCAGCGGAAAGAGGGTTGATTCTCACAATTGCTCTACCGATTGTGGTCTTACCACTACCGGATTCACCGACTAATGAGAAAGTTTCACCAGGATAGATATCAAAGCTCACATCACTGACGGCCTTAAATAATTTACGACCACGGCCAAAAGTAATATCGATATTCTGCAAGGAAATAATCGGTAATTGACCTTTTTTATTTTCATGTCCTTCGAGAGGATTTTTATTCACTAAAGAATCTTGTTTCTTCATCATTATATCCTCCTATTCGACATCTCCGGTACCATAAATTTTCACCATCTTCTCATGGAGATTAGAAATCTTTTCTGGACGGCTCACTTTTGGTGCTCTTGGGTCGAGTAACCAAGTCTTGGCCATATGGTGTTCATTTATTTCAAACATCGGTGGTTCTTTGACATAGTCAATTGCTAAAGCATATTCGCTTCTCGGAGCGAATGCGTCACCGACAATCTTACTATATAAGGATGGGGGTGTACCAGGAATAGAGAACAATTCTTCACCTCTATTACCGAGTTGTGGCATAGAAGATAATAAGGCCCATGTATAAGGATGATATGGTTCATAGAAGATATCTTCCACAGTTCCTAATTCCACGATTTGACCAGCATATAAAACCGCGACACGATCCGCGACGTTAGCGACAACACCTAAGTCGTGAGTAATATAAACGGTGGTAAATCCTAAATCTTGAGATAATTTCTTAATTAAACGAATAATCTGCGCTTGAATAGTCACATCTAACGCTGTCGTTGGTTCATCACAGATGAGAATCTTCGGTTGACATGATAAAGCGATAGCGATAACGATACGTTGTCTCATACCACCAGAATATTGGAAGGGATAATCGTTGAAACGTTTTGCAGGATCAGGAATACCAACTTTATCCATCATGGATAAGGCTCTTCTCTTCGCTTCAAAAGCGGAGCATTTTTGATGCTTTTGAATAACCATCATAATTTGTTTACCGATAGGAATAATCGGGTCTAAGGAAGTCATCGGATCTTGGAAAACAGTCGCGATACGACGTCCTCTAATTTGTTCCCAGTCTTTTAAGTATCTAACTTTCGCACAGTCGATATAAGCATAGCCCACTAATGTGGTCATAATTCTCGGTTTGATATAATCGGAATCGATGTGTTCTTTATGAGAAGAATAATAACGTTTCGCCCATTTCAATAAGCGTAAACCGACGATATTCGCTTTAATGGTAAAATCATATTGCCCCACTTCGACAAGGATTAAATCAGTGATATCACTAACTTTTTGTTCTTCATCTTGATAGCCATTTTTCTTCGCTTCTTTGAGAAGTTGCTTTTTGATGAATTTGCCTAAATGTGGATGCAGATTACGAGCTTGGTCGATGACGGTTTCGTTTTCTAAAATCGGATCATCCGCTTTATCTTTCACGATTTGCACCGCTAAATTATCTTTGATAATATTTTTAATCTTCTTATATTCTTTAGAAATTTCTTCGCGATATTCCACACGGAAGACGATCGGTTCAAAGACACGTCTACGTTGTTTTTCTGTGGACATATCTTTATTCAAAGCGTAAGTCGCCTTAAAGGCCTTCATTAATTTGAAGACGTATTTATAGAATAAATAGAATGGATAACGACCGACAGAAAGGATGATTTCGTTAGCGATTTCGTAAGCATTCTTTTCTTGTAATTCGTCAAGAGGTTTTTGCTTCGCTTCTTCAATAATCTTATTTCTTTGAAGTTCTAATTCTTTAATTTTATTCTTATATTCATTTTGAGCGGCTTTATCATTTTTGAAATCTCTCTTCGTCTTTTTGATATCCGCTTTATGTTGTTTATAAAGTTGTTTTCTTTCTTTTTCTAATTCTTTTAATTTGATAGAAGCATTTCTATATTTTTCTTTGGCTTCTTTACTATTGACGTTACGATAGATCATCTTTTCATTAATCGTATCGTTAATATTGTCATTATTATCTTTTAAAGCTTTTTGGAATTTCTCCTCTTGGGCTGAGGAAATGTTGATTTTGCTACTATATTCTTTCTTTAAATCTAAGATTTGTTGATATTCGTTATGACCATAAGAATTATAGGTAAATTCTCTTAATCTCTTCTGCAAGAAATTACGATACATTAAATTACGTTTGTCTAATTTAACTTCGGTATAGGAAATCTCATCATCATAGAAATAGACGTTACCGTGAGAAATCTCACCATTAGCGTCGAGCATGCCGGCAAAAGTCTTAGTTAAAACGGATTTACCAGAACCAGATTCACCGACAATCGCTAAAGTCTCACCATCAAAAATATCGAGATTAGCGTCTCTAATCGCGGTTAAAGTACGTCCACGAACATGGAATTTAACGTCGACGTGTTTAACTTTTAAAAGAATTTTCTTTTTCTCCGCCATGACGATACTCCTATTTCATATGTGAACGTGGATCGGAGGCATCTGCAAGATTTTGTCCGACGACATATAAAGCGATAGTTAAGAAAGCGGTAACCGCTACAGGAACCCAGAAGCCCCATGGTTTAGTTGTCCAAGCGGATTGACCTAAACCGATCATATGACCAATAGAGGGAGTGTCCGCATTAAGACCGATGCCGATATATGTTAAGAAAACTTCCATAGAAATATAGCTCGGGATTTCTGTTGCCATAATAGTGACGATAACAGAGATGAGATATGGTAAAACATTCATTCTCACTACTTTAAAGATATTTGTGCCTAAACATTTAGAAGCTAAATTATATTCTCTATCACGGATGATGAGAACTTGTGTTCTAAAGAAATAAGCAATGCCGAGCCATCCGGTAATAGTTAAGGCAAAGACGAATGACCAGAAACCACTGCCGATAACATAGACAAGAATGGAAATCATTAAAACATAAGGGACATTAGCAATAATGTTGTAAACAACATTCAAAATCATATCTAAAGGCTTGGAATAACCCCAAACAGCGCCTAATAAGATGCCAATAGACATATTGATAATCGCACAGACAAGCGCTAATGATAAGGAAATTTGCGCTGATGCCCAAACACCATAGAATAAGGAATTGCCAAATGTACCAGTACCAAAAATCCATTTAATATTGAAACCAAATAATTTTATTGCTTCCACAGGATTTAAATTGAAGGATGCAGCACCAGGTTCGGTGATATTTTCAAATTCGTTATATTTGAAGATAAGTGGGAAAACCATGGACATTAAAACTAACAAGGCCAATAAGATGAGAATTACCCAGTTAGTTTTCTTGCGGAAGAAAACGCGGAAAACTGATTTCCAATAAGAATATCGAGGTGCGGTAATACGTTCACTGGCGTTAGTGTCTTGTTTGACAAAGTAAAATAATTCGTCCTCTTTTTGAGTAGCGATTAAATCCATGTCTAAGTTTTGTCTTTCAATCGTCTTTTCCATATTTTATCTGTCCGTTAATTTCACACGTGGGTCGTATTTTGCTAGTAATAAGTCACCTAAAATTAAGGCGAGAATCGATAAGAATGTATAGAATACAGTTCCGGCAACGATAATACCATTATCGTAACCAGTGATAGCATTAGTGAGCATACCACCAATACCAGGAACGGCATAAACTCTTTCAGTGATAAGAGCGCCGACTAAAGCGAATAAGATATCAGCAGGTACACCATGTATTAAATAGATAAAAGCGTTTTTAGAAATGTGGTTGCGGAAAATCTCTCCTTCTGTCATACCTGTGGATCGAGCAAATTTAACATAATCGGAATTAGATTGGTCGATCATATATCTTCTCATCCACTTCATCAAACCACCGATAGATGGTAATGATAAGGATATAACTGGCATCAAGATAGATAACATAAATGGATTGTCAGGATCCCATTTAAATGGAGCACCGGCTTTAATACCAATAGCGGACATGATAAAGATATAAGCCAAAGAAGGAACGGCAATAACGAAGATAATATAGAAATTACCAATTCTATCCACTAATTTATCTTTTCTTCTCGCCATCCAAATACCGATTGGTAAACCGAAAATGTAACAAAGAATAACGGAGAAAATACCGATAACAAAGGAGTTACCAATTCTTGACAAACCGGAAGCAAATAAAGTGGCATTAATATAATGTTCACCTTCACCATAAATGGTAGCGTCATATTCAGATGGTAAAGAAGAATATGTCACAGTGTGGAAATCATAACTTGTTTCATGTTTAACGCCTGTTCCTAAATCAACCGGATATTCTTGCATAGAAGATTTGGTAGAACCGGTACTAGAGGTCATGAAATCATAAGCATCAATACCGGTAGAAACGGATAAACCTAAACGTAAATGAATGAGGTTTTGATGGACAAAGGGGAAATGATTATCAAAATAGATCAAATATTTATGAGTGGTACCATTGCCCACTAAAGCGGGCATGTTGCTTCTCTTATCCCATTCCCAATGCATTTCTCGTTTTCCGATATTTTCGCTTTTAGGAACGTCATAAATGGTTTCTACCTTTAAGAGATTAGCCACATAAGAACCAAATCTTTCAAAAACATTACGTTCTTTAATGGCGATTAAAACTGGTTTAGAAGTCATTTTACGAAGAACGTAAATTGGTTCATAATATTCGATTCGATAGCCACGGGATTTATAAAGACTAACAAATTCGATGACATCAGGATTTTCTGCATATGTTTTCGCATCATTTAAAGCGTTAGCGGAAGCTTTGTATTTAGCTTTAAGTTCTGGATCATCTTGGAAATCTTCGCCATATCTTTCTTTATAAGTTTTAGCAAGATAGACTGTATAGTTTTCATAAGTCTCGTAACCGAATTTGACAAATTTATTATGTTTATAAACAACTTGTTCATTAGGGCTTAATTTGTTGAGAGCACTATCACGTTGGAAGATGAGGTTTCTATCAACGAGATTATAAGTTAAAAACATGACAATTAATGTCACGACTGCTATAGAAAAGAGAGAGAATAAGATTCTTTTTAATAGATATTTGCCCATTACTTTCTCCTTTCCTTAAAAAAATAATTTAATTTATTATAGTATAATAACTTTTTAAAATCTATGTATAAGTTAACACATTAGGCACGAGATTGCTCCCGTGCCTAATGTAAGTAATCTAAATTGTTAGATTAAATGCAATGAATATTAGTATAAGCCAATGACTTTATTCATATAGCCGCCGGCAGTAAATGTATCCAAATAGGTTGATGGATCACCATAGTCTGGGCCCCAACCAGAACCATAGAAGAGGTCTTGGTTCATTTGATAACCGTATTGGGTACGATAACCACAAGCATAGTATTCAGAACCATTTGCGGCTGTATTGATTTGGACATCGATGTATTCGCCTAAAGCTCTTTCGAGAATTTGTTCGAAACCATTAGCTTCTGCAACCATGCTCACGCTTGGACCATAAGCGACGTTATCGATAATGACTTTTTCACCATCAGGCCAGAATTCGCCTAATTCTTGTTTGCAAAGAGCCATTTCAGCTTTTGCTTTTTCAAGATTGTACCAGCCATCTTGACCATCGGATAAGTCGATTTCCATATTGAAGTCATCTTTTAAGAATTGTTCAACTAAATCACCATAAACTCTACCTTTAGCATAGGTCTTGCCTTCGTATTCAACGTCCTTGCCGAGAGCGACAAAGTCTGGAGTTGTATACATGTTACGTAAGTTGGTAGATTTGAGGTCTTCACCACGAGTAATGGCGTTCCAGTTAGCACGATCCCAACCATAGAGGATTGCTCTACGGAAGTGAACGTTATTCAACACTTCATGTGTTAAGACTTTGTTGGCTTCTGTTTGAGCGGAAGCAACATTGCCGTTTTCTAATTTGAATGTACCACGGTTGGTATTCATACCACCAAAGAATGTGGTCGCATTTGTATCACTAACATAAGCATATAAATCAAATAAGCCATCTTCTCTAGCTTTATCTAATAAACCATTAGCAGCGGATAAGCCCATGCCTGGATAATCGCCACGACGTGTAGCAGCATAGAATGCATCTGGGTTAGAACCATCATCATAAATCCAAGAAGCTTTTGTCACTTTGACATTAGCGGCATCCCAATAACCATTATTCTTTTCGAGAACGATAGAACCGGTTGAAGCATCGACAGCATCCCATGTGGTTGGGATATATGGTCCATTATAGAGTTGGGAAGCTTTATCGGTAGCAAGACCGAATTTATAGGTATCAGCTGTTGGATCAAAGTCTTCACCGAATGCACCACCTCTAGAAAGGAAGAATGCTCTATTCATTGGATAGAATGGAGAATAGGCTAAACGGGTTAAGAAGAATGTTTCTGGTTTTTCAAGTTCAAAGACTAATTTGCCAGTTCCTTCTTCCACGTAGACACCGACATCTTCGAAGTCGCCATCTTCGTAGTTATATTCTTCAACGCCTTTAACGACGCCATCCATTAAGTATTCGAGACCAGCAGCGCAGTCCAACATGTGTTGGAAACCAGCGACGAAGTCGTCAGCGGTAACTGGACCGTATTCGGATTTATCAGCGGTATACCATTTGGCACCTTGACGAATGGTGAATTTATAGACTGTGTATTCATCATTATGTTCCCAAGAAGTAGCCATAGCAGGTTGAAGTTGACCTAAGTTATCGTATTGGACTAAACCTTCTAAAACTTGAACTAAAGTTTCAGTGTCAGCTTGTTCTGATGTATTGAAGATATCCAATGTAGCTGGAGCAGTAGAGAATGTGGTCTTATATTCTGTGCCCAATGTATAGCCTCTAGCTTGTAACATAGCGGCTGGATCATAAGCGGCACCACCACCCATTGCGGTTTCCCATGCGTCCTTTAAGGCTTCACGGTCAGTCTTCTTAATGAAGCTGTCTTGACCAGAAGTGATAACTAAGGATTTAACCTTGTCGCTATCATTTCCGAAGAAAACGTATGGAGCGGTACGTGGAGCAATACGGCTTAAGGTATAAGCACCACCTTGGGTTGTTGTTGGGACGAAGACACCGGAAGCTAATAAAGCAGCCTCTGCTCTTGCATCTCTAACGAAACGTAAATCATCATCGGCGATATTATTGACGCCATCATATTTGGCGGCGAAATCGCCTAAAACTCTTGCATAAACGTCATCATCACTTTCACGGACATATTCGGATGGACGTGGTCTGTAACCTTCACTAGAACCAGAAGATTGTTCTTCGTCACTCTTCTGAGAATCTTTTTTACCACCGTCACAAGCGACTAAACCAAGAAAAGCGACAGCACTTAATACAAATAGTTTTTTGTAAATTAAAGCTTTCATAATTTACCTCCTTGCTTTAATGTTTATAGACTTAGTGGGCACTTCTAAACGAATGCTTTCCAATAAGTATGTAAAAAATATTACCTATCTAAAAATCAATGTCAATAATTTTTTTATCTATCTCCGTATTTTTTAATCAGAAATGCGTAGTTGGCGTAAATTTTTGTGACAAGAAGGCCAGTTTTGTCCCATAAATCTATTAAATAAATGTGTAAACGCATACACATAAATATAAAAAAGCACCCGAATGGATGCTTTCAATAATAGGAATAATAAATTAATTTTCTCTTTCTCTAAGGAAGAAATTCACCTGGGCTAATAAGATGAACATCGTCGCTGCGAAAGCTTCGGTAAAGGCGATGAAATCTCCAGACATCGAGAAGACGATAAATAATAAGATAACAATAAATAAGAAGTTAATCGCAGTAACAATCTTCTTAGCTAATCCTGGTTTGAACGCTAAAGCGACAATAGAGGAAGCAAAGACTAAGACAGAGAAGATCATCAAAGCGATATGAATAGAGGATAAATCGGATTCAATATCCACTTCCATCACAGCAGCGTAGATAACCCCTAATAAACCGGTTAAGAATAAAGCGATACTATAAACTAATCCCAATGCGGGCATCTTGCGTAAGGTTTTTGCTCCATCGAATTTAGAAACCATATGAGAGATGAAGAACACTAAAGACATAATCGCTATAGCGAATAAGCCGATAAATCTAAATAAATTAGAACCGAAAATAATGCCGGTTGTATAACTTTCTGTCTCTTGTAAATTCTTTATCCAATTAATTAAATTTTCAAAGAATTCCACAGCAAAGATGATAGAGGAGATGAAATAGAAGAGCATCATTAACCCTAAAGCGCTTGTGGGGAAGACGATACCGAAAATCTTTGATATGACATTCCAAGCGTTAGAGCCACTCTTCTGTTCTTCTTGAGGTTTATTTTCTTGAAGTGGTTTCTCTTCTTGAACTCCACTTTCTTCTTTAGAAGTCACTACTTCTTGTTTTTGAGGAGCAGCTTCCACTTTTTCTTCTTTAGGAGCAGCAACCGCTTTAACAGCTTCCGCGTTTGCTTCATCAGCGTGTTTTAAAAGATAGAAAGAAGAGAGGACACCACCGGAAGATATCCAAGCTAAGAAAGCAAAGGCAATCATACCACCAGCGTCACTAATAGAAGAGGCTGCGGCCATATAAATCGCCATCACTAAACCGGTAGTTAAATAAATAAAGGCGAAGACTATGAGGAATTTTAATACTCCTTTGGCCATCGTTTTCTTCGCTAATAAGACTACAGCAAAGATCAACGCGACAATGACTAATAATAAATTAATCATCAAAAGAATAAAGGCTGGTAAAGTTCCATCATAAGAGAAGCAGGCTTGATAGAAGTTACCTGGTCTTCTTCCTGATGTATAACAACCAGTACCATAACAATAACCTTGTGGTACCCAGTCATAATATTGTCCGGTCTGTGTGAGGACGAGCATTAAGAAAAGGGCCACAGAAAATAACGAAAGGACGGGAATAAGTTTTAGCTTTCTAAGTTTCTCCATAAGAAAACACCTCTAAATAAATTGTAAATAATCTTCTTTAAAAAAGAACGCAAGGTGATTATCTTATGTCAAATATTTGAAATTTGAATATCAAAGATTTACTAATCTAAATATTTGTTTATTATCAATAATTATTCTCCAAAATCATTATTAATGATGTATCATTATTGATATATGAATATATTTTTTATAAGACATGGAATGCCTGATTATAAAATCGATAGTTTAACCGAATTAGGCAAATATCAAGCGGATTACACTACCGATTATTTAAAAAATATCCCTTTTGATATGATCTTTTCGAGCACTCTTGGAAGAGCGTTTGAAACCGCACAATATCTAGCTAAGAAAATAAATAAAGAAATTATTAAATTAGAATGGGCGATTGAAGATATCGCCGGCTCTTATTTCGCTCCATATGATGAAAAATTCAAAGGATTACAATGGTTCTTCTGGCATTCTTATTATTTAAATAAGGTTACTAAACAAAGCGATAACCCTTTATGGTATGAACATGAAGACTTTAAAGATACCAAAGCTAAAGAAGGTGTCTTGTTCTATAGAAAACAAGTTAATGAATGGTTAGAATCTCTCGGTATTAAACACGAACATAATATGTATACAAAGATAGAAGGAAAAGAAACACCAGATAATATCGCCTTCTTCGCTCATGGAGGGATGGCGATGGCGTTTCTCTCCACTCTATTAGATGTCCCCTATTCCTATTTCTGCACTCACTTTAATTGTTTAGATACTTGTGGAGTGGTTCATATCTATATCGATACCGATAATCATGTCGCCAGGATTATCTCTTATAATGAAGTCCACTACGACAATTCTTTATTTGCAAAGAAAAACGAAGTTAAATTCTAATATCATAAACAATATAAATAGAGATAATAAGAAAAGGTGATACATAATGTATCAGGCACAATTCACTTAAATGGGGAGTTTTGGGGAGTAATCCCCATTTTTGTTTATGAAATAAGTAATTTAAAAGTACCTCTTGTTATAATTATTTTGCACAAAAGTTAGAACAAGGAGGTACATATGA
>Ga0256405_10002145_pt1 | contig 47599 bp, 47 predicted proteins | sample RumenRJG_02DNA_FD_189096 | JGI IMG/M metagenome (GOLD analysis project Ga0256405, IMG submission 189096) | Bovine rumen microbial communities from Lethbridge, Alberta, Canada - RJG_02 | ecosystem: Host-associated > Mammals > Digestive system > Stomach > Rumen | place: Canada: Alberta...
TTTTACAGGCACTTTTTATTTCTCAAAACTGCTTTTTCTGACCTTGAAATTGTACTAAAACTCCCTTGTAAAGCGCTATGGCGCACATATATACAAAAATAATAGGAGATAGATCAATATTTCATTATTTTGCAAATACAAAGCCTTTTAAATACAGCATAATTAAATTGCCTGTTGGGGCAATAATAAAAAAAAATTTGTTTTTATAGCAACAAAGTGGAGTACATTGTGAATAAAAGTGAACTTATTGACAGCATGGCTGCAAAAGCTGGCATCAGCAAGGCTGACACCGCCAGGGCATTAAATGCATTTGTAGAGACCGTAAAAGAAACTTTAGCTTCAGGTGATCAGATAAGCTTAGTTAATTTCGGTACTTTCCTGGTTCGTGAGCGTGCTGCTCGTACCGGTTTAAATCCTTTAACCAAAGAGAAGCTGGAAATCCCAGCTGCCAAGGTTCCAGCATTCAAGGCTGGCAAGACCTTAAAGGAATTAGTAAATAAATAATTTTAAGAATATTTCAATAAGAGCCTCGGTTAAAATCCGGGGCTTTTTGTTTTAAGATGACAATTTACGTTTCCACTTCATTTTTTTTGAACTTTTTCCGATTATAGAACCTCTGTAATTTCAATTTATATCAGATTTTTGGTAGAATTTACGGTTATATATTTTATGATGCAGCTTTAGGCTCGGAGATAATAAAAAAATGTTAACAGACAAACTGCGCGACGGTGCGCAAAGCAAGGTCTTTAAGTTAATCTTCTGGGTAATTATCCTTTCCTTCGTATTTGCAGGCGTGGGTAATTATCTCATTCCTCGTCTTGATACCAGTCCTGCAAAAGTAGGCGAGGCAAAGATCACCGAAGAGCAGTGGCGTGGCGAATACCAGAATCAGGTTCGTTACATGCAGATGTACTATGGTGCCAATATCAATAATATGCTTGAAGATCCAAAGTTCGTTCAGGCCATGAGAATGAGAGTTTTAAATGACATTATCGACAATGTTGCCTTAAACTCTGTAATCCATGAAGAAGGCGTACGTATTGGTGACGAGCAGGTAAAGGACAACATCAGAAAGAATGATTCTTTCAAGAAGGACGGCAAGTTTAATAACGAGCTTTTCCTTGCTACCGTAAGAAACTGGGGGTCAAGCCCTGATTACTATGCTGAGCAGCTGCGTACACAGCTTGCAGCTCAGACTGTAATTGATCCGATTGCTGAAGTTAGCCTGGTTACCTTCCCATCAGAAGTTGAAAATCTTGCAAAACTGCTTGCCAAAAAGAGAACAGTTGATCTTTACAGCATCAATAATGATCACCTTCTGAAAAACACCTCTGTAACTGAGGATGAAGCAAAGGCATTCTATGAGACCCATCAGGATCTGTTCAAAGATCCTGCAAAGGTACAGTTTAACTACGTGGTTTTATCTGTAGATGCTTTAAAGAAGGATGTAAGCTACGATGATGCTGCTCTGGAAAACTTCTACAACATGAATCAGAACGAGTTTGAAGTACCTTCAAAACGTAAAGCATCTCAGATTCTGATTAAGAAAGACGTAGAGAATTTTGAGCAGAAGGCAAAGGATGCTCTTGCAGCATTAAAAGGCGGTCAGAGCTTTGAAACTGTTGGTGCTGAATACTCAGATGATCCTGATTTTGGCAAGTCTCATGGTGATTTAGGTGAGCTTGAAAAAGGATCATTATCAAAAGAGCTTGATATTGCTCTGTTTGATATGACTACCGCAGGTTCTTACTCAAATGTAGTTGTAGATGAGTTTGGTGCTCACATTTTAAGACTTGATGCAATTATCGAAGCTTATGTTCCACCATTTGCTGACATTAAAGATGAAGTTGCCAAAAAGTATGTTGATGAGAAGGCTTTAGAGATATTTAATGAAAAGTCTGCAAAGTTAACTGACATTTCATATGAGCAGCCAGATTCTTTAGATCCAGCAGCAGAGGCTGTAGGTGCTGCTGTATTAAGCTCTGGCCCTGTTTCAATCGGCGACAGCTCACTTGTATGGCCATTAAACAACGAAGATGTTTTAAAGGCAGCATTCAACGAGGAGAACAGAACTTCAAATCAGAACTCTAATGTAATTTCATTAGGAACTGATTCATGCATTGTTTTAAATGTAACTGAGTATACTGAAGCTAAGACCTTAGAGTTTGATGCTGTTAAGGATAAGGCTTTTGAAACTGCAAAGTTCGACAAGGTTCGTAAGAGTGCCCGCGAAATTTTAAAGGGTATTGCCAATAAGATTAAGGAAGGCAAAGAAGTTACCCTTGATGATGCAGTATCTCTTTCAAAGGATGTTGTTGTAAGCAAGCTTGAGCCAAAAGAGGGCTTGTCTTCACGCCTTGTTTTCTCTGTTTTTGCTATTCCAAATCAGAAGAATGCATCAGTTATCGCAAGAAACGACAAGGTATTAACCTTAGCTGTATTAAAGAGCGAAACTGTTGATGAAAGTGAAGATTTAACCGCTGATAACCAGCAGGCACGCACCTTTATTGTGCAAAATAAGATGAAGAATACAGAAAGTATGCTCCGTTCTAGTGCACGCGAGTTATCAGATATTACCTATAATGAGTCAGTAATTAACCGTGTAAATCAAGAAGTTAACTCTGAAGATTAGCTCGTTTACCCCCTTTTTTAGGGTATGATCAATTATGGAACCCCGTCTTTACCGATGGGGTTTTTTGTTTTTTAATAGTCATACTAAAAAAAGGAAATAACTATGAATATTCACGAATACCAGGCAAAAGAGATTTTTAAGCAGTATGGTCTGCCAGTTGCTCCATTCTATGTAAGCACCAAGGCTACCGGCATTGGTAAGGCAGCATACGAATTATCCCCAGGTCCATTTATCGTTAAATGTCAGGTTCACTCTGGCGCAAGAGGCAAAGCAGGTGGTGTTGCTTTAGTTGAAACACCAGCTCAGGCTGAAGCCTTTGCAGCAAAGTGGCTGGGAAAAAGACTTGTTACCACACAGTCAGGTCCTGAAGGAAAACCAGTTAACCGTATTCTGATTGAGAATGCAACTGAGATTAACCGTGAGCTTTATCTGTCAGCAACTATCGACAGAGCAAATGCAGCTCTAACCGTGATTGCTTCATCAAGTGGCGGCATGTCAATTGAAGAACTGGCAAAAACCAATCCAGAAAAGATTATCAAAGCAACAATTGATCCACTTACAGGTCCTCAGCCATTCCAGGGCAGAGAGATTGCATATAAGTTAGGTTTAGAGGGCAAGCAGGTAAATCAGTTTGCAAAGATCTTCTCAGGCGTCTGCAGAATGTTCATTGAGAAGGACTTATCTTTAGTTGAAATCAACCCTCTGGTTGTAACCAGAAGCGGTGAACTCTTATGCTGTGATGCCAAGATCAACACTGATGCATACGCTGCATACAGACATCCAGAGCTTGCTGAGCTTGATGATCCATCACAGGAAGATCCTCGTATTGCAACAGCTGTTGCTTCTGGTTTCAGTTATGTTCCTCTGCGCGGTAATATCGGCTGTATGGTTAACGGTGCTGGTCTTGCCATGGGTACCATGGATATCATCAAGAATTTAGGCGGAGAGCCTGCAAACTTCCTTGATGTTGGTGGTACTGCAACCAAAGAACGCGTTATGGAAGCTTTTAAGGTGATTTTAGAAGATCCAAACGTTAAGTGCATTATGGTAAATATTTTTGGTGGTATCGTACGCTGCGATATGATTGCTGAAGGTATTAAGGGTGCTGTAGAGCAGATTAATACCAAGGTGCCTGTAGTTGTAAGATTAGAAGGCAACCAGGCAGAAGTTGGCGAGAAGATCTTAAATGAGTGTGAGCTTAACATCGTTTCAGCACGTGATTTAAGACAGGCCGCAACACTGGCAGTACAGGCAGCAGCAAAATAAGGATTAAAGATAAAAAATGAGTATTTTAATTAACGAAAACACCAAAGTTCTCTGTCAGGGTATTACTGGTTCACAGGGTACACAGCACTGCGCTCAGATGCTTGAATACGGCACCAAACTGGTTGCAGGTGTAACACCTGGCAAAGGTGGTCAGACCCATCTTGGAGTACCTGTATTTAATACAGTTAAAGATGCTGTAGCTGCAACAGGTGCAACTGTTTCAATGGTTATGGTTCCACCCCCATTTGCTGCAGACTCAATTTTAGAAGCTATTGATGCAAAGCTTGAGCTTATCGTATGTATCACTGAGGGTATCCCTGTTCTTGATATGTTAAAGGTAAAAGCCAAGCTTAAGACTTCAAATTCAGTTTTAATTGGACCTAACTGCCCAGGTTTATTAACACCAGAGGGCTGCAAGATTGGTATTATGCCTCAGTCAATCTTCAAAAAAGGCAAGGTTGGCATTGTATCCCGTTCTGGAACTTTAACCTATGAAGCTGTGAAGGAGACTACTGAAGCTGGTTTTGGTCAGTCAACCTGTGTTGGTATCGGAGGTGATCCTGTTCAGGGTTCAAACTTTGTTGATATGTTAAAACTCTTTGAAGCTGATCCAGAGACTGAAGCTGTGGTTTTAGTAGGTGAGATTGGTGGTACTGCAGAGCAGGACGCAGCCTTATTCATTAAAGAGCACATGACAAAGCCTGTAATTTCCTATATTGCCGGTGCGTCTGCACCTAAAGGTCAGAGAATGGGTCATGCCGGAGCTATTATTTCTGGCGGCAATGCAACAGCTGATGCTAAAAAGCAGGCTCTGCGTGATGCCGGTGTAACTGTAGTTGAAACTGCAGCAGATATTGCTGATGGTGTAAGACAGGCTACAGGCTGGTAAGAATTCTAAATCCATAGATCTTCTGCCTGGCAAGAGTAATTTTGCCAGGCATTTTTATTTTTTTTTCTACTTTGTCAAAGTATTTAAATTATATTTATTGTTTTCTGCCGTTTTTTTGTAAAATATCTGAAGTTTAAAAGGAGATTTACATGAAAGGTTTATTCGCTGGTTTATTATTAGGTTCGCTTGCTGCAACTTCTGCTTATGCAGATGTTATGATCGATGTTAGAAATGATACTACCGAGGACTGTTCACTGGCTATCAATGCCCGTGCAGACAAGACCAAATGGATCACTCAGGGCTGGTATGTATTTGCTTCTGGTGAAGAGGCTCCAATCATTCTTAAGGGTATTAACGATATTCACAACGTTTATATCTACAACGACTGCCAGAAGAACGTAAATCACAAGGGTGAGACCAAGAAGGTATGGGTTAAGAGCCAGTACATGTTCGTAGATGAGAACCCAAAGGAAAGAGAGCCTGGCTACGAAGAGGTTGTATTTGTACGTCTTCAGAATCAGAAATATCAGATCCAGAACTAATCACATCTTAATTCATTCTGGCACACATTGTGCATTGACATATATAGCAAATAAGTAGACGGCAAGAATTGCCGTTACTTTGGAGGTATATATGTCATCATTTTCAAATAATACTGTAGGCTTTGTTAACAGCTCCATGCTCAGAAGCCTTACAGATCCAAGCTCTACAGGCGGTGCATCAGCAGCTGAATTCGGCATGTCAATGAATTCAATGATGGATGAGATGTCTGTACAGAATATCAATCAAGAGGAAATTTTTGCCATCTCTCCAGTCTCTGGTGGCGGCAATGGTTTTCTTGCACCATCAGGCGGTGCTTTAACACCACGCGATGATCAGAGTTTTGCTGAAGTTTTACAGTCAGAATTAGGTACAGGTTCTTCTGTAACACCAAGACAGACTTTAGAAGATCGCTTCTCAGTATTGAATCAGAAGTATGATCCACAGGAGTGGCAGGTATTAGAAGGCAATCAGGCAGAAGAGAGTGATTTCTCTGTTTTAGAGACATTAGGCGATGGCCTGATGACTGCATTAAAGTTTGCCGCCAACGCCTATATTGGTAAGGTAATCTAATTAACCAAGGCTCACATCAAGACACATCATTAAAAGGAAACCTGTAAGCACTGCGATGGTTCCTTTATCTGAGTTGTCCATATTGTGAGACTGCGGAATTAACTCTTCAATGACGACATATAGCATGGCTCCTGCTGCAAAGGATAAAAACCAGGACAGCATTGGGGCCAGTGTCTCTGCCATAAACACCACCACTATAGCCGATAAAGGCTCTACAAGTCCTGAAAGAGCTCCCAGTAAAAATGCTTTAAATCTTTTCATGCCGTCGGCAAAGTAAGGCATGGATACGGCTGCACCTTCTGGAATATTCTGTATACCGATACCTAATGCAAGAATTGTGGTTGCAGTCAACAGAGAGGTTGATGCTTCACTTGCTGCAGCTGATACGCCAATAGCCATTCCTTCAGGAATATTGTGAATTGTGATAGCAATAAACATCAGAGTATGCTTTGAAAAGCCTGATTTTGGTCCTTCTGGATCATGTGAAAGTACATGCAAATGTGGCAGAGATTTATCAATTGCTATCAGGAAGGCAATACCAAGAACAAATCCTCCTGCAACAGGAAGAAGTCTTAAACCACCTTCAAAGTTTGATGCTTCAATTGCAGGAACGAGCAGACTGAAGATAGCGGCTGCAAGCATAATTCCTGCAGAGAATCCTAATGAAAGCTGAGTGTAGATCCTGCTTTTCTGCTTTAAAAGCACAAATACCACAGCTGCACCTAAAGCTGTACACAAAAAGGTGAATCCGGTAGACAGGGCGGTAAGTTTAAAAAGCTCGTTAAAATCCATGGTAGTATCTCAATAAAGTTAGTTTATGCTAACTATAGCATAAACTCTTTTAGATTTGTAATTTAAGGAAAAAGCGAAAAACGCAAAGTTACTGTATAATAGGTGAAGTTTTTAATTATTGAATAATTCTATGGCCTCAGATACCTATTTAATTCCCGATCTAAAAAAAGGTGAAATTCACCGTACTGAATTTACTGTTAAAAAGAGCAGATTTATCACTTCAACTGCGCGTACTCACGGCGTGGATGAGGCCAAGGCTTTTATTGATAAAATTACAAAAGAGTTTTCTGACGCAAGGCATAACTGTTTTGCCTTTAATGCAGACAGACCAGGATCATCAGCATATGTAGGCTGCTCTGATGACGGTGAGCCACATGGTACTGCAGGTCAGCCAATGCTCAATGTTGTGCTTCATGCAGATGTTGGAGAAGTATGCTGTGTGGTTACAAGATACTTTGGTGGCATTCTGTTAGGTACCGGTGGTCTTGTTAAGGCATACCAGGACAGTGTCAAGATGAATCTTGATGCCTTAAAGACTACAAATATGGTGTTAATGACAACCTGTGTCATTGAGATTGAGCATTCCTTAATTACTCTTACGCAACGCCTTATCAAGAGACTTAACATTGTTTCATTAAATGAAGAGTACACAGACAAGGTTAGTTATACTCTTGATGTACCGAAGGATGCGCTTGCAGAATTTAAAGCTGAACTTGAATCTATGAGTTCTGGTAGAGCTTCCCTTAAAATACTTGATTAGTAAAGGTGATGTTCGTTTATACATTACCTTCAGTACATTTGTATCAGATCTGCAGTTCTTTTGTTCTGATATTTTTGATACAATTAGGAGACAGAATAGTTTGTGACTTAAAAATAAGATATTGGAATGGTCTTTTCAATTTCTGTTTTTAAACATCTACAGTTTACACGGTAAATCCACGAATTTACATTCGCGGAGGTCGTTTCATATTGTCTTACTAAGATCTGTAAAAGATCTTAAAGGGTAAAAATAATCATATTGAGGCTCTATGTTTTACCCACACATATGCACGAAGCCTCATATAAAAGTGAGGAAGTGTGTGCTTCTTCACTTAAATTAAAGTATTTGGTCTCGACATTAGTCCTCTCACATCTCAGAGAAGAGACGAAGTCGAGGCCTTTTTATTTATAAAATTAGGCTAAAATCAGAAACAGGCTGGTTGATAATTTTTGAGCAATCAAACACAAAATTAAAATCTTAATTTACATAAGAATTGTAAGTAACTATAATGAAATTGATCGAGCCCTTTAGCGCTTCAGAAACTTTTGTGTTAGCGTACCAGGAAGGGCCTTTTTTATCTAATAAAGAATAAATTATTATGTCAGCATTAAGTGAAAGTGAGATTTTAGAATTTATTCGTTCTAAAGAACTTATTGTAGAAGGGTTGACTCCATCTCATATTCAGCTTGGAAGTATAGATCTAACATTGGGTAACACCGTCGATGTGCTTTCTATGCCTGAAGATTTTGTGTTTGATTGCTCTTTAGATGTCAAAGATTTTTTACATCAGCATACAAAAGAAGTTTCAATAAAAGATGGTTATGATCTTCGCCCAGGTGAATTTGTAGTAGGGCATTCTGCTGAACATATCAGAATGCCAAAAGCTCTAAATGGCATTATTGTTAACAGAAACAGTTTTGCAAGAATTGGAATTGACGCTGGTATTAGCCAATACATAAATCCTGGTTTTGAAGGCAACAAGATTATTGTTATAAAAAATAACAGTCCATTTACCATAAAGATTAAGCCCGGCATTAGAATATGCTCATTGATTCTGTTCAGAATGGGGGAGGAATCTATGAGAGAGTTTTCTGAGCGTCATAATACAACTAAGATTGTAGATTTTATAAAGAAGCAAGGATCTGATTCATCATTTGATCTAAAAGACAAAAAGGATGTTGATACAAGTCTTTCAGACTATATGGATATGCGTATTAAAGAAATTTCAGAGCAATAATGAAAACAAAAACTGATATTCATAAAAGAATCTATGATTTTTTAGAAAAAAGAACTGATTTAATGGAAAAATGCATTAAACAGATCGCAGAAAACAAAGTTAAAAGTATATGTTCAATAAATAAAACAGAATACACTGAAAGCGAAGTAAAAGAATATATCAAAAACAATTACGATGTGCTTTATAAACAGGCATCTGTTGTGTTAGTTGATATAGTTGTGCAGATAATTCCGGAAAGTGCATGGGCTACATTATTAAAAAGATTTGGACTTATATCTCTTTTAATGTTGCCTGCATTAGGAAGTTTATTAGCTTTTATTGTTAATGAATGTATTAGTCAGGATCGTAATTGGGATTTATTAGGACCTGCAATTCCGAGCTTTCTCTTTTTGTTTGTTTTTTTTATTGCTTCAATATTTCAGAATTTAAAAAGTAATAAGAATTGATCGTTAATGGATCGTTTTTATGAATTAAACTAAAAGACAATACAGTGGATAACTGTATTTAATATTTAAGGCACCCAGTGCGGTGCTTTTTTATTTCCTTAGGTGACAGAATAGTTTGTGACTTAAAGGACAGAGTATATGAATGTAAAAACTGCGGTGCAGTAATAGACAGAGATTTAAATGCAGCTGTAAATCTGAAAAATCAGATAAAAGAAAAAATAGGGGGAGCTACCCCCGAATTAACGCCTGTGGAGCTGACGGCACTGCAGGATTGTTTTAACCAGAACAATCTTGCAACCAGCAGCGTTGAAACAGGAATTTAGGCAAATCTACTTTTACATATTTATATGTTTTTATAGATTTTATAAGATCTAAAATAGCGGTAAATAGTTGAATTTAGGCAATAAAAAAAGAGCCTTTCGGCTCAGTGGCGGTGAGAGCGGGATTCGAACCCGCGATACGCGTTAACGTATACACGCTTTCCAGGCGTGCTCCTTCAGCCACTCGGACATCTCACCAAAAAGGATGGATATATTTTACTTAAAATCAAATCTATTGCAAGAAATTATTTATTTAAATCAGAACAGTTTCCTGATATTTCCAATAGTTTTAGATAGAGATCCCTCGAAGCCAACCATATTTGTAAAGTTTCCAATAAGCTGAGCCATTACAGACGGAAGCGTTTTTGAAAGACCATATAAAAACAGCGAAACAAAAAGAATGGAAATGCATTCGTTGTAGCTGATAATAATCTTTTTAAATTCAAACACCTTAGCTGTTTCATATATTTCTGTTAACAGTATGCATGATGTGTTGACGATGGTTAGCATAGTAAGCAGCTGTACAGAGAGTGACAGCACAACCTTAAGGTAATTGACTGCCAGATCTCTTGTGAAATTGAAAGAGCCAAATCCAAGAACAAACACACCGATAATACAAACAATTTTGGCGGTTATGAAAAGAACTGTAAATTTTAAAACCACCATAAACATAATCACAGCAAAACATATTAAGAGAGCGTATTCAATCAGCATTGGCACCATTTTTAAAAAGTTTTTATGGATAAGCTTCTGACACTTTGCAACTATGTTCAAGGTCAGATCAAGAAGTTCAGATGGTCCATAGGTTTTTCCATCTGCAAGAGTAGTAAATGAATCCACGATTGAAAAACCAATATCTTTGCCGTTTGACAAAAGAAAGTAAAAGATCCCGGTTACAATCATAAGTTTGATTAGATCAAACATAAAATTCTGGATATTAGCATCCTTAAACAGGTTTTTAATACCAGAAATGACGATTGAAATAGGAAGCAGCATCCAGAACAGTCTTTCACTTGCCTCAATTATCGGCTTTGCACTTTGCTCTGCATTTTTCAGAAAGTTATCTGTAAGCGAATTTAATATATTTTCCGCATCTATGTCCTGAGCGTATACGCAAGAGCACATCAGACACAGAAGTGTAAAGATTGTGATTTTTTTTAAACTAGCCATGTAAGGAAATATTTAAATGTTTTGAATGAATTGTATCTTTGGCATTGAAAAACTGTTCTGATGCCTTTTCCTGATTGACACTTGACTGATGTTCAAGCTGCATTTTATGAGCTTCTAAATTGCTTAAAATCGCAATCTGCTCAGACAGTCTTGTTAACATCTGTCCCTGATAGATGTTTATCTTGCTCAGGATTTTTATGCTGTAAGAGAGAGTTTCACTATTTTGCGAATCTGAGATAAAGTCATTTAAGGTGTTAATTTTTTCAAGCAGATCTTTCTGCGTGCTTACAGACTGCTTTTTAACTTCCACGGCAAGTTTTAATGCTTCTTCATCAATCATGCTGTTGAGCTTTTCAAAAGTGCAGTCGCCATCGTTTATACATTTTTCAAAGGCTAGTGTTTTAAGTGAATTTTCACTTAATCCAGCCTGTGCTTCATTCTGCTTGGCAAAAGAATAAGCAGCCTCCAAAAGTAGAATGTCCTTCTGACTTAAATTTCTTACGTCATCAAAGGCCGTGATTCTGTCTGGGGTCAACTGTGTTACAAGAGTATGATCAATGGTATCAAGTTTATCCTTAAGAGCATTTAACTGAACTTCATTTGCAACCTTGAAACCTGATAAAGTTGCATGAGTCTGAGACAGCTGAGAGATGATGACATCAGCCTGACCAGAGCTTGGACCGTTGTAGTCACCGCTTATTACCTCTAAAGGGCACACAGCTGTAAACAGAGCGAAGAAAGTAAATAAATTTCTAGTACGGGTTATCAAAATATATATCCTTGGTTATTGAAATTGAAAATGGAAATCCTGCTTTGACATTCAAAGTTGGTGACATATTGATATTTTTATCGATAAGTCTTGTAAATGTCGTACTCAGGTTTGACGCATTTGAGCTTGCAGCTCTTGATCCAAAGGTGGTATTACCTTTGGCATCAGAATGATGTGCCTGTACAGAGTCAGATGCTGCTGTTATAGAAGAGAGCAGCATACTGTTCATGATGATCCTGAAAAAATGGTTGTCCACATCGGCTGTAAGACCTGCACTGCCATCACTTGAACTTCCGGGCATGGCTCCTAAATTGAGAGAGGATCCGTCAGGGAAGATAAGTCTTGAAAAACCTAAAAACAGTCTTTCTGAGCCGTAGGCTGCAGCAGTAGCATACTGTCCTAAAAGTGTTGAACCCTTTGGCAACAGCAGATATTGATGTGATACAGTATCGTAGACATCCTGTGTAACCATGGCCCGTACCTGGCCTGGTATCTCCGAGTTGACAGCAGTAAGCATTACCGCTTTGATGAGCGTACCTTGCATCAGGACAAAAGGAGAGCTTAGCTTTTTTACCTTTTCTTTAAGTTTGAAATTCTTTCTTTCAAAGACACTGTAATCATTTAAAGGATTATCCTCATTAAGCTCTTCACTATCTTCATCTGTTTTTTTAATGTCGTTTTTTATTAGTGAGTTTGTTCCGTTTGAAAGTTCAACTCTGGTCTTTGAGTTTACGGCACTTACAATCTTCTCATTATCAGAAGAGCCTGTTACTGAAGAGCTGTTATCTGAACTCTTTAAAGGTGTTTCTTTAACTTGAGTTATCTTTTCATCTTCTTTTAATGAAGTATCTTCAAGATCACGGTCTAAAAGGTGATTTTTTTCCTTATACTGCACATAAGAGCGGTAAAAGTCCTCATTGTTCTGAGTATTCTTAGCTTCTACTTTTATTTCTTCCTCTTTTAAGGGGATTTCGTCCTTAACCTCTTTTGTGTCTTTTAATCTTCTTAAAAGCTGATCTGATACGATTGCATTGTCACTGAGTTTAACCTCGTCACTTTTTTTTACCTGATTCTGTACGCTGCCATTACGGATAAAAACAGAACATAAAAGAATGAATACAAAACTTATGACAATACAAAGGAGGATAAAGGCATAGCCCTTATAGTTAATTTTTCTCTCCACAGGTAATAGCTTTTCCATCAGACTCTCCTGATGTCAGCAGATATTTCACTAGAACCTCTGATTTCAATGAGCCTTAAATGATCGTAAATGCCTTCGATAACAAAGGTATTGTTTTCAAGCGAGTAATTTAAGGCACTTAAGGTTTCATCTGCAAAGAACAGACTGCCGTCATCGGTTACCTCCATAACAGTAGGCAGGGATGAAGCAAAATAGGTTTCGTTTAACTGAATGTAGGTATTAACCCCGTCATCATATGCATTAACTGGTACAATGCGCTCATTGCCGGTAATTTCATAACCGTAATGACGGGCATTTAACGGTACAGAATCTTCTTTTGGGTAAGAGCCTTTATTCTTTCTGCCGGTAAATTTATATGAATTAGATTGAGTTGTCCTGCCATTTGCAAAGTTATTAGAGTTATCTTTGTTTATAAGGTTTCGTCTCTGTTCTGGATATGAAAAACGCACTAAAGGCATAAAGTTTTTGGCAGAAGACTTTAACCTTAAGTGATAGCTTCTTTTATCTGTTGCTATCAGTAATGAGGTGGTAAGATTATTATCAAGCGGTTTTACAATCAGATGCTCTGTAAAACTGTTTTCACTTCCTGATACAACGCTGTCTAAAATCCAGCGGCTAGTATCACCTAACTGCACACTCAGAATGTGCTCGTTCTCCTGCATTACAATGTCTGATATTTCCAAAAGTGCACATACTACAGTTGGAATTCCGTTTCCATAGATAAACTCAATCTCATCGGGGGTAGTTACAATGCCTGGCAGCTTTCTTTGTTCCATTCTTTCAATGGCATTTAAAGCAATTGTGTCCTTGCTGTCGAGCATGGCTCTGTCTTTCTGAACGGAACTTAAATCCTCATATATTTCAACTGCTGCTGCACTCAACATAAAAGTAAAGCATACTGTTGAACAGAAATATTTGAATATGTTATTAACCATTTGCTGAAACCTCCTTTTTAACGACATTAAGCTCTGTTATAAAGATCCCCAGTGGATTGCTTCTTAATTCCTCTAATGACGTATGCTCAAGACTGTTAATTCTGTATGAAACAGTAGCGTAATAACGGGTTTTATTCTCTTTGGTAAATCCTTTAAAGTAGGTCTCAAATTCGACCTTATAGGTCATTTCTGCAATCTTTACGATGCTTGAAACTGATACCAGACGGTTCTTTAAAACGTCTTTATACTTTTCCTCGTCCTCAAGATAGAAATTGCTGATTTCCTCTTTTACATCCTTTGCCGTATCAAGATGCATGAACACAAAGTTGATAGCTGACTTCTTAAGTTCAAAGTCTGTATATCTTGAATAAAGCTTTTCTATAAATTCGCACACTGTGGCGTAAACGGCTTTTTCTGGTATTTTTATATCCGCACTGACTTTACCAATATTGATTAGTGATCCCTGTCTGTCTACAGATACTACATAGGGAATAATTTTTTCTTCAGCTTTGATATTTATAACCATGACAAGACTTATAAATCCCATTAAAAGACCAAAACCACCGAACAAAAGTGCAAACAGTTCTTTTCTTAAAAGACTGATGGCTCTGTCCTTGTAGATGCTTCCATTTAAAAGCTTTAGCTTGTCAGTATCTTTTATATCTTCTTTTAAAAGTCCTGCTGCCATATAAAGTCCTCCTGATATTTTTCGTATAGTCTGTCTGTATCTGCCTTGTGCTTAATTGTGCGTGAGAGCAGCTTTATCTCCTGAGAAGACAGTGGCAGATGGAATTTTAAAAAGCCATTACGTGTGGAACTTAGGTAATCTCTTAAGGGAGTGCTTTTTGAAATACACTCAATTTGACTGTCTGTTAATGAAAGTTCCCTGTAAAGAGATTTTGAGTTTTTTGCATCAGCATTAGGCAAAAAGATGCGGTGCTTTACGTTGTCTCTTAAATCGTCGATAAGACCGGTCCTTACAAAATCATTAAGTGACTGGGTGGCCATAATTAAAAGAGAATTGTTCTTCCTTACAGTCTTTATCCAGGCAATCATCTTTTTTGCAAAGACTGGATCCTGCATCATCAGCCAGGCTTCATCAATGATGATGGCTGAGCAGCGGCTTTTTACCATCTGTCTGTCAATGATATTGAAGATGGTGCTTAAACTTGGATATACAGTTTTGGGACTTTTGTTAAAGAAAAGACCGCATTCAAAGACAGTAAGTGCGCTATTGATTCTGAAATTATGCTCGCCATTTAAAATTGAGCTTTCATTAGCATATTTTGAGATGACCTCATTGAGTCTGTCATTACATACTAGTGACATATATAAGCTAAGAGATCGGGAAGCTCCTTTATATTCACGCAGTTCGTACAGTGAATTCCTTAATATTTTCTTTTCATTTGGATGCAGCTCATATGAATTGATTGAAAAGAGAATTTCCAAAAACTCCATGGCTCTGTCGATGTCATCTTCACTTTCAAGATATTCAAGGGGACAGAGTTTTAAATCTGAATTTTCATCGAGGGTGAAATGAGCACCTGCAAAAGCTTTGGTCAGCGCGTAAAAGGAATATCCTTTGTCAAAGGCAAAGATCTGCATGCCTTCATATCTTAAAAGGCTGACAATCATAGCCCCTAACAATACTGATTTGCCAGAACCTGATGGACCTGCTACCAGAGTATTGCCAAGACCGTCTGAGTGCAGATTGAGATAGGCTCTGGTATTCGAATCTGCAAGCACTGTCATTAAGCAGGCTTCATCCTTTTTGAAAAGAGGATTGGTGGTTAATTTGGAGCCTTTATAAGATTCAATCATGGGGATAAAGTCTGCAAAGACTGTATCAGGAATAATCGCTCTTCTTAAATTCTCAAGATAGTGTCCTGGCAGAGAGCCTAAATAGGCTTCACAGGCATTGATTGTCTCAAGTCGGTAGCCAAAAGAGGTGTTAATTCCGTTCTGCATTAAAGTGGCACCAATCTCTCGGGCTCTTTTTTCTATTTCATCTGTAGTTTTGGCAAAAAAGATCACATTGGCACAGTATGAACACAGCTCGAGCTTATTGTTGTCAAATAAGCCTTTTGAATGTTCAACTTCCTTTATCTGTTCCTGTGCGTTTACGCTGGTTCTTGAGTTTTCTATATTAAGAAACTGACTTAATAGAGAAGTTTTGTTCTGATTCCAAAGCCTGTAGTACTGATTAAAATTCTTTCTTGAGGTTTTTTCATCAAAACTTATGAACCTGCTTGAAAAGCGAAAAGGAAAATCAAGTGTGGTAAGCCTGTTTAAAATACCGGCATAACTCTCATCGGGCACTGTATCTAATGCCAATACGCCGATATATCTGTTACCACACTTAAGTGGCTCACTAATTTTGAAATCATCTGAACTTAAGACAAGATCCAAAGGTGTATGAGCCTTTGTAAACTGAATATTCTGCATACGCCCGCAGATACAGTATTTTAAAAAGTTCACAGCCTCATGACTCTTACCGAAGATGTCTTTTTTGACAGTCAGCGCTCTTAAGTTGAAATCCTTTAAAGTGGCAGCAAAACTTTCTGTCTTTTCAAGAAAATTCTGCCTTAAAGAATCATCTGTATTTGCAAAATCCAGGTATTTTAAAGATACCCTGTTATCTTCCGGGAGCATGGTAAGGCTTAAGTAGCATGTAAATTTTTTGGAATTATGCTTTAAAACCTCATTGCGCCCTTTAAACAGGTAATAGCCGTTGATATGACCTTTGTAGGTAATATCATCTTCTGTGTCATCAGTAGTACTGATGAGGTCAAAATTGAGCATAAAGTTCTTTTTCAGATTTTTTCTTGCAATTAAAAGCTGCTCTAATCTTCTTGTAACTTCACCCTCGTCAGGATCACAGTTTGAACTGCTTACAGTCTCAATTTCAAATATTCGCATGAAAAGACCGTTTTTAAGCACAATTACATCGTCACTGTCGATATAGGCATAATCGATTAGATCGGTAAATGAGCTGTGTGTTGACGCTCTTTTGTATGGCTTTAAAAATGTAATTACAAGGTATATGCAGATACCTGCAATTGCAAAGCATGCGTAAAGGAGTATTGCTGTTACGACAGATTGAAGTGACATATCAGTATTTTTTAGTGATTTTCTTCGAAAAATAATGAGCCTGTGCCCTATAAACAGATCGATATTGCAGTCTTTTTAAAAGCACTCTATGAAACAAAGGATCTGCATAAAACATCTTGCTTAATAGGAGCTGGCAGAGAATACCTGTTAAGACTGCCATTAAAGACAGTCTTATATCAGCACTCATGAAGCTAAGCAGAGAAGTTATAAAAACGTTAATCATGCTAAGCTGCCTGTTTCCTCCTAAAAAGGAAAAGTTTTTAAAAACGCCTCTGTAGGTCTTATGGTTTTTACTCATAAACTTAACAGTAGCTTTCCTTTAAATCTCCAAGACCTTTGCTAAAGAACGGATCTTTGATGGTGTTGTGCTGGTTCTGTACTCTGTTTACAAGGTTGAAGCCGGTATTTATGGTGGCACCGTTAAACAGAGAAGACATCATGGTGTTAGCTCCGATTAAAAGACCCATTACCAGTACCAGATAGATAATTGATCTCATGAACTTGCTGATTTCGCCACCTGCAAAGATTAAAGTTGCTCCACAGGCTACAATACCGATAATGGAAACAGAATAGGCCACAGGTCCAGTCATGGATTTCTGAATGGTTTTAAGCCAACCTTCATATGGCAGCGCTGAGGTCTGAGTGTCAGCTGCCAGGGCGATGTCAGTTGCAAAAAGCATCAGGACATAAAAAAGACCTTTAAAAATGCGTGATGATAAAATTGATGAAATCATGATTTTTTCCTCTATTCAGATAAGATAAATTCGCCATTATTTAATCCATTGACGTAACTGATGCTTTTTACATGTCTGAAAGGATAGGCACAAAGTACAATGATGACATTGACTGAAAGAGCAATCAGCTCATCAAGATTCTTTGGTGCATTCTCATTTCGTGAAGCCATCAGCTTAAGTCGGTTTAAACACTGTTTTGCAGAGCCTGCATGCATTGAGGCGATACAGCCAGAATGTCCTGTAGACAGAGCATCGAGCATATCAAGAGCTTCTTTTGATCGGATTTCTCCTATTACGATCCGGTCAGGACTCAGTCGTAATGAAGCTTTAACGAGCGCGGACATATCAGTTTTTTCATTGCTGTAAAGATTTAATGAATTCTCATTTTTAAGTTTCAGCTCCGGGGTATCTTCAATGCATATGATCCTTTCATCAGCCTGATTTTCAGCCAGATAAGAGAGCATCGAATTTATAAAACTGGTCTTGCCACAGCCTGTCTGTCCACATACAAGCACATTGCTTTTTTCTCTTAGTATTTTTTGAAGGTTCTCCTTTTGGTGATGGTTTAAAAAATTCTGCCTGAGTAAATCTTCAAAACTCATATTTACCGCATGCAGAATGCGAATGCAGAAAACAGGTCTTTTTACAACTGGAGGAAGTACGGCACTGAATCGGCATCCAAAAGACGCAATTTCACAATCAAGAATGCTTATATTGTTAAGATCATGACCGTTTAGGGATGCAATGGTTTTGATAATAATGATGGCCTGAACATCAGTTAAATCAGAGTGGTACTCAGTTGAGCCACCGCTGAATTTTACAAATACTCTTCCATCAGAATTAAGCTGGATTTCATCTGCTGTCTTCTCAATCAGGAAATTGATGAGATCACTTTCAAGAACTGAAGAGAGCATCATAAATGACTTGTCGTATTCCATTTTCCTCAAACATCCTGTTTTTTCTGGTGGCGGTATTATCACTTAGAAAAACAGGTGGACATTTGAGCAAGTGGATCAAAAAAGCACGATGCTCTGATTTTGTGAGTTTATATTAAAAAAAGTTTGAAAAATGAAAACAAAAAAGGCCTGTTTAAAACAGGCCTGATGTCTTGTGAAAAGAGATTATGCGTTCTCTTTATTCTGTAATGCTTTTTTCTCTGCTCTCATGCATGAAGCAGCAGTGAAGATTACGTCAGTTGAACTGTTTAATGCAGTCTCGCATGAATCCTGTACAACACCGATAATGAAGCCGATACCTACAACCTGCATTGCAACGTCGCTTGGAATACCGAAGATTGAGCAGGCAAGAGGGATTAACATCAGTGAGCCACCGGCTACACCAGATGAACCGCAGGCACATAATACAGATGCGATACACATTAAGAAGGCTGCACCGAAGCTTACTTCAATACCTAAGGTGTGGGCAGCAGCCATGGTCATTACAACAATGGTAATACCTGCACCTGACATGTTGATGGTGCATCCTAAAGGAATTGAAATTGAGTAGGTTTCCTTCTTTAACTTAAGCTCTTCGCATAATGCCATGTTTACTGGCAGGTTTGCAGCTGATGATCTGGTGAAGAATGCAGTCAGACCAGATTTTACAAGGCATTTGAATACTAATGGATATGGATTTGAGCCTGTGGTCAGGAATACAAGCAGTGGGTTAAAGATTAAAGCCACAATGAACATGGTCAGAACTAAAACACCAACTACATGAACGTAGTTTAAGAGGTTTGAAAAACCGCCTTCCTGAGTACATGAATTGTAAACAAGACCAAATACGCCTAATGGAGCACAGCGGATAACGAAGCGGATAACGCCAGAAACAGCAGTTGCAACGTCATCTAAAACAAGCTTGGTGCTTTCCTTTGATACACGGAACATTAAACCTAAAGCAATAGACCAGACCAGGATAGCAACGAAGTTGCAGTTCATAAATGCGGATACTGGGTTTTCAACAGCCTGATTTACGAAGTTTACTAAAACCTCAACCACGCCCTTTGGTGCTGATACATTCTCAGATGCTGCAAGCTCGGTAAAAGTGCTTGGGAACAGATAGCTTACACCTAAAGCCAGAGTGCCTGAAATTATCATGCCGGCAAAATATAATGCAATGATAGGCTTTAAGTTAGTCTGAGAACCTGACTTGTGCTTTGCAATTGCAGAGGTTACAAGAACGAAAATTAAAAGAGGTGCAACAGCTTTTAATGCCTTAACAAAGAGAGTACCGAAAGTTGGGATAACAGTCTTGTCATCTGGATAGATGTAGGCTACCAAAACACCGAAAGCAAGGCCAATAATGATCTGCAGAATAAACGGAATTTTATTTAAGGTCTGCGCAAGCGGGGCCTTAGGGTTAAAAGATTCTAACATTTAGAATGCTCCTTGAAATGTAATAACAAAACACAGGCATTATATGAGCTGGAATTTTTTATTTGTGTGAAAAAGTTTGCACAAATGAATAAATTAGTAATTTTTGAATGCTTTTTGAACAGTATAAAAGTAGCTTTGCACATTTATGATTCAGTATATTTAATAAAATATACTTAAAACAGGTTAACTATATTGAATTAAGAAATAAAATCAGTTTTATTAAAAAAAATCTAATATACTGGAAATAAAGCTTTAATACTGGATTTTTTATTTCAGCTCTTTGGCAAAAAATAATTGTATGTATTATAATTGCTTTGTATTTTTCAGATTTATCCGAAAAATTCATAAAAAATTTTTTATCGAACAACGCAAATATTTAGGTACCACCAATGATCTATTCTAAAGAAGTAGAGAACATGTGCCCAGTTACTAAGGGTGCATATCATGGTCCTGCTCCAATTCCTGAAGAGGGTAAATGGGTTCAGGCTAAAGAAATCAAAGATATCAGCGGTTTAACTCACGGTGTGGGTTGGTGTGCTCCTCAGCAGGGCGCCTGCAAGATGACCTTAAACGTAAAAGACGGCATCATTCAGGAAGCTTTAGTTGAGACCATCGGCTGTTCTGGTATGACTCACTCTGCAGCTATGGCTTCAGAGATCTTAATCGGTAAGACTTTATTAGAAGGCTTAAACACAGACTTAGTTTGTGACGCAATCAATACTGCTTATCGCGAGCTTTTCTTACAGATCGTTTATGGTCGTACTCAGACTGCTTTCTCAGAGGGTGGTCTTCCAGTTGGTGCATCTCTTGAAGATTTAGGTAAGAACCTGCGTTCACAGGTTGGTACCATGTTCGCTACCAAGGACAAGGGCCCACGTTACTTAGAGATGACTGAAGGTTATGTAACTCGTGTTGCTTTAAACAAGGACAGCGAGATCGTAGGTTACGAGTTCGTAAATCTTGGCAAGTTAATGGACCTCTTAAAGGAGCACCCAGAGTTAACTGGTAAGGAAGCTTTAGATCAGGTTCGCAAGCACTACGGCCAGTTCGATAATGCCGCTAAGTATATTGATCCAAGAAAAGAATAAGAGGTACTAGGAAAATGGCATTATTTGAGTCTTATGAGCGTCGTATTGACAAAATTAACGGCGTATTAGCAGAGTATGGCATCAAGTCAATCGAAGAGTGTAAGGAAATCTGCGCTCAGTACGGTTTAGATCCATATACTGAAGTTAAGAACATTCAGGGTATCGCATTCGAGAACGCAGCTTGGGCTTACACTGTAGGCGCAGCTATCGCTATCAAGAAGAACTGCACCGTTGCTGCTGAGGCTGCTGAAGCTATCGGTATCGGTCTGCAGGCATTCTGTATCCCTGGCTCTGTAGCTGACGACCGTCAGGTTGGTATCGGCCACGGTGAGTTAGGCGGTATGTTATTACGCGACGAGACCAAGTGCTTCTGCTTCTTAGCAGGTCACGAGTCATTCGCAGCTGCTGAAGGTGCTATCGGTATCGTTCGTAATGCAAACAAGGCACGTAAAGAGCCTTTACGCGTTATCTTAAACGGTTTAGGTAAGGATGCTGCTCAGATCATTTCTCGTATCAACGGCTTTACCTATGTTCAGACCAAGTTCGACTACTTCACTGGCGAGTTAGAGATCGTTCGTGAGGTTAAGTACTCAGATACCGAGCGTGCAAACGTACGCTGCTTCGGTGCTGACGACGTTCGTGAAGGCGTAGCTATTATGCATCACGAGGGTGTTGACGTATCTATTACCGGTAACTCAACTAACCCAACCCGTTTCCAGCATCCAGTAGCTGGCACTTATAAGAAAGAGTGCATCCGCGCTGGTAAGAAGTACTTCTCAGTAGCTTCTGGTGGTGGTACCGGTCGTACCTTACACCCAGACAACATGGCTGCTGGTCCTGCTTCATACGGTATGACTGATACTTTAGGTCGTATGCATTCAGACGCTCAGTTCGCAGGTTCTTCATCAGTTCCAGCTCACGTTGAAATGATGGGCTTCCTCGGTATGGGTAACAACCCAATGGTAGGTGCTACCGTTGCTGTTGCTGTTCAGGTTTCACAGGCTTTAACCAAGTAATTTTGTGAATTTGAATACTAAAGGCGGTCTTATGACCGCCTTTTTTATTGCCTTCAAATTACCTCCATTGCCAAGTTCAATATTTTTTACAGTTTTTTCTAAAGAATAATATCTTATCTCCGTTAAAAAAGTATCAATGCTTTGAACTGGTTTATATAAAACCGGCCAATGAGCCAAATCAGGAGAGAAACAGCAGGGAATAAACTCTATGCTGTTGTTAGCTCCTGGAGTTTTACTTCAGGAGCCTAACTCTTCCTTCTTTTTTTTAACTCCTTTAATAAATTGTTTTGGAAATCTTTGCTATACTGTGCGCCGAAGGTGAGAGTATGCAAAGATTTTTTTTATTTTTAAAAAACAATATTGATCTTGATATAGCCATTTTACTGGCATTGGGATCATGTTTTATTGATGGTATCGATCCTCTGTCTACAGTAGCAGGATTAAACTACGAAATTCTTCTTCTGCTTGCATGTCTTATGACAGTAATTTCAGGATTCAGAAAGGAAGGATTTTTAACCCTCATCTTTGAAAAGACCATGAATTTTGTGCACAACAGCCGTGCCTTAAGTCGAATTTTTGTGTTTATATGCTTCTTTTTGAGCATGTTGATTACCAATGATGTGGCCTTAATTATTTTTGTGCCTCTGGCAATTGGTTCTTTAATGAAGGTACAGCGCTGCGATCTGGTGGTAAAGGTGGTTTCACTTCAGACGATTGCCGCTAATATGGGTAGTATGCTTACACCTATTGGCAATCCGCAGAATCTTTATATATTCATGCACTATAATTACCGTCTATCAGATTTCATGCAGGTAACCTTTCCTATCTTTGCCCTATGCTTTGTGATTTTATATGTGATGACGGCTCTGATTAAGGCAGATCCTGTATACACCCATAAAGACGACACCATAAAGCTTAATAAATGGCGTATGAGTCTGCTTGGTATAGGATTTATCCTGTCAGTTTTATGCGTGCTAAGAATACTTGATGTTTATATTGTAAGTATTATGGTACTTGCGCTTATTCTGATTACAGACATTAAGCTTTTAAAGAACATAGATGTAAAGCTTTTATCTTTGTTTTTCTTCCTGTTTATCTTTGCGGGAAATGTAGCGTCAGCTCAAGCAGTAGCAAGTCTTGCACATGAATTTGTGCATGGATATGAGTTCTTTGTTTCTTTAACCTTGTCTCAGATTATATCTAATGTACCTGCAACTGTACTTTTGGCTGATTTTGTAAAAGATCCTGACATGCTCCTGCTTGGAGTTTCTGTAGGCGGATTAGGAACTATTATTGCCTCAATGGCAAGTCTTATTTCCTTTAAATACTACATGAGAATGGATGGCAAGAGACCTTTGTATTACCTCCGCAAGTTTACCAAGTACAATCTTGAGTTTTTAATTATCATTATCCCTGTATTCCTAGTCTTTAACGCATTTATTTAAGTAAAAAACGCTCTTAAAAAAGGCCTTTATAAAGTATAATAGGTAGCAGTTTTTTGGAGCGTATATACATGTCATTATCATTTTTTGCTACATGTCCTAAGGGATTGGAATCCTTACTTTTAAACGAACTGAATGAACTTGGCGCAGTTTCAGCTAAAGAAACTGTAGCAGGTGTTTCCTTTAAAGGTGACTTTGCCTTAGGTATGAAGGCCTGTTTATGGTCAAGATTTGCCTCTCGAATCCTGCTTGAGCTCTCAGAGTTCTACTGCGTTGATGATTCTGAGCTTTATCTTGGAGCATATGGTGTAGCCTGGGAGAAGTACTTTGATAAGGACTGCACAATTGCAGTTACTTTCTCTGGTACCAATGAGCATATCAGAAATACACAGTACGGCGCCATGAAGGTTAAAGATGCTGTGTGTGACCGCATGGCAAAGACCTTAGGTGGCAGACCTGATGTTGATAAGGACAATCCTGACGTTGTTATTAACTGTCATCTTGATAAGAAGGATTCGGCAAATATCCTGATTGATATTTCTGGTAAAGCTCTGTTAAAGCGTGAATATCACCGTGGTACAGGTGCAGCTCCATTAAAGGAGAACCTGGCTGCAGCCATGATTTACCGTTCTGGCTATAATCATGAGAATTTCTTAGATCCAATGTGTGGCTCTGGTACTCTGTTACTTGAGGCGGCTGCAATTGCTACAGATACAGCTCCTGGTATCCGTCGCGAGCACTATGGCTTTTATGCATTAAAGCAGTTTGACAGGGCAATCTGGGATGAGCTTTTAAATGAAGCCCGTGAACGCTCTGCAAGGGGAATTGCCTCATGCGTAGAAAAAGGCGTTCAGATAAGAGGTTTCGACCTAGATCCATACATTGTTGATATTGCAAATGAGAATGCGCTCAAAGCAGGTTTTGAAAAGCTCGTATCTGTTTCAAAGTGTAATGTGGAAGAGCTTTACAATCCATTTACAGGTGATCTCAAGGTTACCATTGTCACAAACCCTCCTTATGGCAAGAGAATGGGTAACTTCAATGAGCTTATCTCTTTGTACACCAAGATTGGTGCAAACTTTAAACAGCACTTCAAGGGCGCACGTGCAGCTGTAATTTCAACCTCACAGGAGCTGCTCTCCTGTATGAGACTGCATTCAGACAAGGTATACAAACTCTATAACGGTGAGCTTTTATGTCAGTTAAGAGTTTTTGATATCAATGCATCTGATGAGCTTACTCCTCGCGAAGAGCAGAATGCCAAGATTGCAACTGACTTTGCCAACCGTTTAAAGAAGAATCTTGCCTATATGCACAAGTGGGCTAAAAATGTTAATACCAATGCCTACCGTGTATATGATGCGGATGTTCCTGAGTATGCAGCCGCTATTGACTATTATGACGGCTACTATGTAATTCAGGCCTATAAGGCCCCAGCCAAGGTAAATCCACGTGTGGCCAAGCGTCATGAGCTTGATATGCTTTCTGCTACTGTAGAAGTATCAGGAGTATCTGGCGACAAGGTTATCTTAAAGAGCAGAGAAATTCAGAAGGGCGATAATCAGTACGAGAAGTCTGAAGAGCTCAAAAATGAATTCATGACAGTTAATGAGAACAATATGCTCTTTAGAGTAAATCTCTATGATTATCTGGATACTGGTTTATTTTTGGATGGCAGACTGATCCGCCAGCAGATTTTCAAGAAATCTAAAGACAGAGATGTTTTAAATCTGTTCTCATATACCTGTTCAGCCTCTGTAGCTGCAGCCTTAGGTGGAGCCAGTTCCACTGTTTCAGTTGACATGTCCAAGACCTATTTAAACTGGGGTATTGAAAACTTCAAGTTAAATCGTCTTGCAACTGACAGTCACGAGTTTATTCAGGCTGACTGTTTAGCCTGGCTTTCACAGGATCAGGGCAGAAAATTTGATTTAATCTATATTGATCCGCCAACCTTCTCAAACTCAAAGCGTATGGAAACAAGCTTTGATGTAAAGCGCGATCAGGTAGCACTTTTATCAAATCTTACCCGTCATTTAAAGGATGAGGGTGAGGTTATTTTCTGTACCAATCACCGTGGTTTTGTGCTTGATGAGTCAATTAAGGATTATGGCTTTGAAATTGAGAATATTTCAGAGGCAACTCTGCCACGTGACTTTGCCCGTGACAAGAAGATCCACTCCTGTTTTATTCTGACCTTCAATCGAGAAAACATGGTAAAACATCCAGAGCCTATGACAAGTGCTGTTGCAAAACCAAAATGGCAGAAGTCTTTAAAGGATAAGGGGGATACCTATCATGACTATACTGACAGAACAGAGAACTCTACTGTTTCCTTAAAGAAGAGTGCTCCTGTAAACATGGTCTGGGGAGATGCCAAAAAGCCAAATTCAGGAAGCTTCAAAGGTTCAGCGAAATTTTCAAATGATAGAAGATCTTCTGACAGAGGTTCATTTGGTAAAGACAGAAATTCCTTTAACAAGGATGGATTTAAAAAGAGAACCGCTCCAAAGGCTAAACCTCGTGTATTTGGTCCTGACGGAATTAAGGATCTGTAAACATGAGCCTTGTTTCCATTCATGATGCTTATTTAAATAATGGTGCTGACAGACTTTTAGAAGGAGCTGAATTCTTTGTTGAGGAAAAGGAAAGGATCTGTCTTGTAGGTCGTAACGGCACCGGTAAATCTACATTATTAAGCCTTATCGAAGGTAAAAGAGAACTCGATTCAGGTCGTATCATCATTCAGAACGGCCTGAAGGTTGCCTCATTAAATCAGGATCCTCCAAAATACGATAAAGGAACAGTTTACTCTCTTGCCGCTTCTGGTGTTCCTGTTGTAGGTGAGTATTTGGCTGAATTTTCCTTATGTACTGATCCGCACCGACAGATGGAACTGTCTGCTATTATCGAAAAACATGATGGCTGGGTTCAGGATGCGGTAATCAAGAAGATTTTAAACAGGATTGGTCTTGATCCTCAGATGAGTCTTTCAGATCTTTCTGGAGGCAACAGAAGAAAAGCAGCGCTTTCAGCTGCATTGGTGTCACAGCCAAAATTACTGTTATTAGATGAGCCAACCAACCATCTTGATATTGAATCTATCACCTGGTTTGAAGAAGAGATAAAAAACTTCGATGGCACTATCATCTTTGTATCACATGACAGACTCTTTGCAGATAACTGCGCCTCAAGAATTGTTGAACTTGACAGAGGTAAACTCTATTCATATCCAGGTTCATTTTCAAAATATATTGAGCTTCGTGACGAGCGTCTGAGAAAAGAAGAACTTGCCAATGCCGAATTTGACAAGATTTTAGCTCAGGAAGAGGCCTGGATCCGACGTGGCGTTAAGGCAAGACTTGCAAGAAATGAAGGTCGTGTCCGTGATCTTAAAGAGCGACGTGAAATCAGAGCCAACCGACGCGACAGACAGGGCAATGTCATTATGGAGGCAAGTAATGCTGAAAGAAGTGGCAACCTGGTTTTTGAGATTAAGAATTTAAACATCAGCTTTGATTCAAAGTGTGTGGTAAATGATTTTTCTGCAACCGTAATGCGCGGTGACAGAATCGGTATCACTGGCCCAAATGGAGCAGGTAAGACCTCACTTGTAAAAGCAATTATAGGTGAGATTGAAAAGACCAAAGGAAAGCTCAGAACCGGTGTTAATGTCGAAATTCAGTATTTTGATCAGTACCATGAGGCTTTAGATCTTGATAAGTCTGTAGCTGATAATGTTGCTGACGGTCATACTGAGGTTACGGTAAACGGTAAGAGCAAGCATGTAATTTCGTATCTTGCAAACTTCCTGTTTACAGGAAGAAGAGCCAGATCTCCTGTCAGAGTCTTATCCGGTGGCGAGAAAAATCGACTTTTGCTTGCAAGAATGTTTGCCAAGCCTTCAAATGTGCTCATTATGGATGAGCCAACTAATGATCTTGATCTTGAGACTTTAGATCTTCTAGAAGATCTGCTTGCCACTTACGAAGGCACTGTAATAGTGATCAGTCACGACAGACGCTTTATTGACAAGGTTGCAACTGAGACCTGGGTATTTGATGGCAGGGGTGGTATTGAAACTGTAGTTGGCGGCTGGTCTGATGTGCTTGACTATTATGCTCGTGTAGGCAGAAGCATAAATCAGCAAAATGAAAAGCCATCTGATAAAGAAAAAACTGTGAAGACCGTTGTTAAAGAGAACAAGACTAAAAGCGGCATCAGTTTCTCAGAAAAGCACGAGCTTGAAAAGCTTCCAGCTAAAATTGAAGAACTTGAAGGAAAACTCTCTTTACTTGATGAAAAGCTCAATGCTCCTGAGACATATGCTGATGACGGATCTCTTGCAAGAGAAATCTCTAAGGATCGAGAGTCTGTTCAGGCTGAACTTGACAAGGTATACGCCCGCTGGGAAGAGCTTGAATTAAAGGCGAACGGAGAGAACTAATGGCGGCTTTTTTTTCAAAAATAGATCTTCATTCTCACTCAAATGCTTCTGACGGTTCATTTACTCCAACTCAGCTTGTGCAAAGGGCTGTAGACAGAGGTCTTACACATCTTGCTCTTACAGATCACGACAGTGTAGGCGGTGTTAAAGAAGCGTTAGAGGCTGCTGACGGCCGTATAAACATTATTCCAGGAGCAGAACTTAGTGCAACCTGGAATAATCAGCTTGTTCATATCGTTGGACTTTTTTTAGATATTGAAAATGCTGATCTTAAAAAGTTTTTAGAAAAACAAAAAGAGATACGTATTCAGAGAGCTGTGGCCATTGGTGAGAAAATGGAGCGTCAGGGTTTTAAAAACGCCTATGAAGAATGCAAAAAAAGAGCAGCTCCTGGTGCATCAATCACCCGTGGCAATTACGCCAAATACATCGTGGAAATGGGTAGAGCTCAGGGAACTGACGATGCTTTTAACACCTATTTGAAAAAGGGTAAAAGCTGTTATGTAAATACTGTCTGGGGTGGTATTGAAGAACCTGTCAAAGCTATTAAGTCAGCTGGCGGTGTAGCAGTTTTAGCTCATCCTAGACGCTATACACTTACAAACACCAAATTAAGAGCTTTAATTGAAGATTTCAAGATGGTTGGAGGTGAAGGCATAGAAGTTGCCTCATCTCAGATGAAGCCTGATGACAGAGTATATTTAGGAGAGCTTTGCAGAAAGTACGATATGCTAGCTTCTTTAGGTTCTGATTTTCATAATGTGGGACCTTTCAGAGAACTGGGACTTAACCTTATTCTTGAAGAAGATCTCAAAAAGGTGTGGTCTGTACCGGCAGCATTAAAGTATAACTTTTAAAGACATTTTGTACTTTGTAAAGGTTGCACATATAATAAAAATTAAAATAACTTTGGATCTCTTTTATGAATACTAAAACTCTTGTTGGTGCTTTAACTGCTGGTGTACTAGTCTGTGGTGGCATATATGCTGGCGGTGTTGCTTTAACTGGATTGAAGGTTGATGATTTGCTGTCTGATCTTGATAGTACAGTTCACAGCTCAAGTTACACCCAGAGTTTATTTGAAAATGATAATGTAATCTATGAAAAGCATGATTCATCCTTTTTTAAAGAAACAGGTGTTGTTTTAATCAAAGGCGATGCCAGAACCTTAAGATTGCCTGTTGAAATTGAAAAAGGCTTTTTAAATGCATCAATCAGCATTGATGGTAATGCATTTAAGGAGGCATTCTTATCTAAGAGCAATATGCCTCTTGATAAGGATAGTGCCTCTTTTGAGATCAGAGGCAGTTATTCAGCTTTAAGAAGAAAAGCCAATGTAAGTTTCAGGGGACACTCTGATTATGTAGGCAACTCAATCAGACCTTTTGATATAGATTTTACATCCACTATTGAAGATTCTGGTGCAGGTGATTTTAAAGTATATATTACAAACTGCCATTTTTATGATGATGTGCATGTCGGCTCTCTTAAGTTTACTTCAAACTTCAAGCCTGAAAGTGATTTTGTAATCTTTGATACAACTGAGCTTAATGCCAGAGAGTTTAAGGCAGATAATTTTTACATAGGAAGCCTTGATTTTATGATGGCATCAGAAAATGTGGATGATAGTGGCAGTTTTGATTTAAACATTAAAGCTAATGGCGAGTCTCTTTTAGATTATATCAATAACTATAATATTGATTTAACCGTAGGCAGATTAAATGTTCATGCTCTTGAGGAATCAAGAGGGGACAAACAGAAGCTTTTAGAAGCTCTTTTGAATGCAAGCTATTTAAAGATCAACCACCTTGACGGCAATCCTGGTGAGGTTTTAGGATCTTATTTTGGTATTAAAGATCTTGATAAGCTTAATTTAACTTCTGAAGGACAATTTGACTTTATCGGTGTATATATCTTTAAAAAGATTAGAGGCAACCTTGTTATTAAGGCTGATAAAAAGCCAGATGACAATGGTATGCTGTTTGTTGAAAAAAACGGCGAATATGTCTGTGAGCTCACTGTAAAGGATACTAAAATCTTTATAAACGGTAACCGATTCCTGTAAATATTAAGACTTGATTTATGAATAAAAAGTTTTCATCTTTGATTATTGCCTGTTTGTCATTATGTTCTTATAAAGCCTTTGCTGATATGGACGGCAATGTTGAATTGTGTCTGAACGGAAATGGCAAAAGCTGTATTCTGGCAGGTCATGATTATGAGAGAATAAACCTTGATATCAAGAAAGCTATGATTTACTACCACCATGGCTGTACTATAGGTTACGGTCTTGCCTGCCTTGAAGAAGGTATTATTTACTGCAACGGCAGGGATGAAATTGTAAAGGATGAGGTTAAGGGCTTTAATCTGGTCAGCAAGGGTTGTGCCTTAAATGATCCTAAGACATGTTATGAGCTTGCTCTGCTGCACAGGGATGGAAAGTGTTCTGCCAGAAAAAACAGAGCACAGGCCAGATATTATCTTAAAAAGGCCTGCGCTTACGATTATAAACCTGGCTGTGATGAGTCAGTGCCAGATAAAAAATAAATTACTTTTTGATAAACTCAATGGCACCATTGGTCTTGCCAACGAGTCTTGCTTCAAGGTCATGCTCGTCATGGCCTGTAATAACGGCCTTAACCACATCACCTGCCTGAACTCCCTTGGTGTTATGGATACTGATAATGCCATCGATGTCTGGTGATTCATATTTTGAACGGCCAACTGCAGTACCGTCATCTGATACATAATCAATTAAAACCTGATATTCCTTACCGACACGAGCTTCAAGCTTGTCATAAGAGATCTTTGCTTGAGTTTCCATTAAAAGGGCGGCACGATGCTCCCTTAATTCCTCATCAACAGGATTTAAGTAGGCATTGGCTGCAGCTCCTTCCACATCAGAGTAAGGGAAACAGCCGACTCTGTCTAATTTTGCTTCTTTAATAAAGTCTAAAAGCTCATTAAACTGTTCTTCAGTTTCTCCAGGGAAACCTGCAATAAAGGTTGATCTGATTGCAATATCTGGGCAGATTTCACGCCACTTTTCAATTGAGCGCAAGGTCTTTTCGATATTGCCAGGACGCTTCATTGCTCTGAGGATAGTTGGATTTACGTGCTGGAATGGTACATCAAGGTATGGAAGCACCAGACCTTCACCCATTAATGATACCACACGGTTTGCCTCGTCAGATGGATACAGGTAGTGAACACGAAGCCATCTTTTAAGTGAGCTTAGTTCTTGTAAGAGCGAAGACAGAGAAGTTTTGGTGTTTTTTAAATCATGACCGTAATCAGAGCTGTCCTGTGCAATTACTAAAAGTTCTTTTACTCCATTTCTGACAAGAGCCTTAGACTCTTTTAAAATAGCCTCTGGTTCTCTTGAGCGCAGAGGTCCGCGCAGTGACGGAATAATACAGAAAGAACAGCGGTGACGACAGCCTTCGGCAATCTTCATATATGCATAGTGAGGAGGTGTTAATAAAATACCCTGTGAACCTACAGTCTGTCTTTGATATTCTGATGGCTGACCTGCCAGAGAGATAATTCCTCTTATCACAGATGCTCTCATACCTGGACCATATACAGCAGCAACCTGAGGGTATCTATCTAAAATTGTCTTTGCTCTGGCACCAAGACATCCGGTGACGATAACTTTTCTTGAGTAGTTCAAAGCCTCGCCGATAGCCTGCATTGATTCTTCAACTGCAGGTCCGATAAAGCCACAGGTATTTACTACAACCACATCACATTCAGCGTAGTCGTTTTCAATTTCATAACCCATAGCAATAAGTACAGAGGTGAGTCTCTGTGCATCTACGAGATTTTTGGCGCAGCCTAAGGAAACAAGACCGATTTTAGGTGTTTTCTGCATATGTTTATCCAGATATAAAAACGTAAAAAGCCAAGGTCCAACAACTTGGCCTTGGCTTTAAAAATATAGTGTAATTATGCCTTGAAAGCAGCCTGCAGTGGTGGAACTACCTGCTTCTTACGGCTCATAACGCCAGGCATCCACATAACGTCAGCCTTCTTGGTGCCCATTGCATTGATGATGGTGTCTTCATCGTCTGATACAACTAACAGCTCTGAACCTTCCTTCATGATGTCAGTTAAAACTAAAACTGCACTGTGACGGCCTTCGCCCTTTACTGCAGCAAGCTCAGCCTTTAAAGAAGCCTTAAGCTCAGGGGTAACCATATCAAGAGAGATTAACTCAAGCTGACCGATACCAATCTTGTTACCACCCATATCGAAGTCTTTGAAGTCACGGAAGATTAAATCACGTGGTGAAGCATCAAGATTTGACTTGGCCTTAAACATCTCCATGCCTAAAGCTTCAAGATCAGAAACGCCTGCAATCTTTGCAAGATCAGCTGCAGCCTTCTTGTCGTTCTCAGTGCAGGTTGGGCTCTTGAATAAAACAGTATCTGAAAGGATTGCACAGAGCATAGCACCGGCAATTGAAGCTGGGATTGCTACATTGTAGTAGTCTGCAACCATTTTAACGATGGTGTTTGCACAGCCATATGGCTGGATCCAGCACTCAAGAGGAGTATCGGTGGTTACATCACCTAACTTGTGGTGATCAACGATACCTAAAACCTTGGCATCCTTTAAATCCTCTGGTGCCTGAGCTAAATCAGAGTAATCAACTAAATATAATTCCTTTGAAGCAACTGAAGTTACAACCTCAGGAGCCTTAAGATTGAATTTGTTTAATACAAACTCAGTCTCTGGTGCTGGGGTGCCCTGAGCTGCAGCAGTAGCAGCGATACCACGGCCATTTAAAACGTGTGCAAATGAAATTGCTGAAACGATAGAGTCAGTATCAGGATTCTTGTGACCTAAAACGAGTACGCTCATCAGATATTCCTTATATAAATCAGTTGAAAATCAATGAAGCTATTATACAGAGAAATGTGATAATTTTCTCGTTTTTTTGCCTTTGTATTTCAAAGTGTTAAAAGATAAAAATCATAAGACATTTGAATCTTTTTTATCTATCTTTCAATACCTATCAACTTATGGAATTAAAAGAGTTTATCCTCTCTTTTAAAGAATAACATGTGGCAATAAAAATGAAAAACAAAGTTAAAGTAATGTTTTTTGCAAACATAAAACTTATCGTTCTTGGTTTTGCGCTTTCATTTTTATTTTTAGCTGAATTTTTAATGCTGTTGTGGATAAAGCATAGCTGCATTATGTAAAAGGAGGACAGTATGAAATTAGTAAAATTATTTATTGCCTTTATGATCCTGCTTATAAGTGGAATTTGTGCCTCAGCATCAGGTTTTGACAGAGGTTTGTGCTCGTTCAATGGTGTAAGACTTTCAGGAAAAGTAAAAATTGTACATAAGGATGCTGATGTGAAAGCTATGATTGTTCATGATGGAGCAGATCTGAGAGTAAAACTCAATGATAAAAGCGATAGATGTGGCAGTTGGCGTCTTGTGGATAAAGGAGAGAATTTGAAGGTTTCATTTGTATCTGATGATCCAGACATTACCATAGCTGTACGGTGAAAATAATCTATAGTCTGTAAATAAGTTTACAATGCCTTTATAATAAAGGCATTGTTGTTTTATTAAGATCATGTCATGAGAACCATAGAACTTTTAGCTCCAGCCAAAAATAAAGAATGTGCCATTGCAGCTATTGATGCAGGTGCAGATGCCGTATATATCGGAGGTCCTTCCTTTGGTGCCAGAGTCAATGCACCCAACACTCTAGAAGACATAAAAGAAGTCTGTGATTATGCACATCTTTTTGGTGCGAAGGTTCATGTAACCTTAAATACCATTCTTGATGATGATGAGCTTAAAAAAGCAAGAGAGCTTACTTTCTCCTTATATGAGGCAGGAGTTGATGCTCTGATTATTCAGGATCTAGGTCTTTTAAACGGTAAACTTCCTCCACTTGAACTTCATGCCAGCACCCAGCAGGATAATGCAACTGTAGAGAAAACTTTGTTTTTACAGGAGCTTGGCTTTTCTCAGGTGGTGTTAGCCCGTGAGCTTTCAATTGAAGAAATAAAAAGAATTAAGCAAAAGAGTTCTGTCAAGCTTGAATGGTTTATTCACGGAGCTTTATGCGTAGGTGTTTCAGGTCGCTGCTATTTAAGTGCCTCAATTACCGGTCGTTCTGCTAACCGCGGTGAGTGTGCTCAGCTTTGCCGTGTGCCATCATCATTGTATCTTTCCGATGGTACCTGTCTTGCCAAAGACAAGTACCTTTTATCAATGAAGGATAACAATCAGTCAGATAATATAGAAGAGCTGATAGATGCTGGTGTTAGCTCTTTTAAAATTGAAGGTCGTCTTAAGGATGTAAATTACGTTAGAAACGTTACTGCATATTACAGAAAAGCGATTGATGAGGTTTTAAAAAACAGATCTGATGTTGTAAGAAGCTCATATGGCAAATCAAGGACAACATTTGAACCAGATCTTAATAAAAGTTTCAACCGTGGTTTTACTGAATATAATGCCCACGGCAGCACTGATCCTCATTTTAAAAAGGAAAACTACGCAAACTTTGATGCACCAGGATTTGTGGGAGTAAAAATCGGCCGTCTTGTAAGTCAGAAGGGACACGATTTAACTTTTAAACTTTTTAAGAATGTAAGTCTTCATAATGGTGATTCTTTGAATTACTACAATGATGAAGGAATATTAGAAGGCTTCAGAGTAAGCACAGTTAAAAATGATAATACAGCAGAAATCTTCCAGAGTTTACAAAAGATAAAGCCAGATACAGTTTTTTACCGCAACAAAGATGCTGAATTTGAAAAGCTGCTTAACGAAAAATGCTGTCTTAGAAAAGTATCCTTAAAGATGGAATACAAAGAGCATGAAGATTTTGTAGAACTGAGGCTTGAAGATGAAGCTGGTAACCTTGGGGGAGCAAGATTTAATCTTACAGACAAGCAGACAGCCAACAGCATAGAAAAACTCAGAGCAAATTTAATAGAGAAGCTTTCAAGACTTGGTGACAGCGTCTATGAGTTAAGTGATTTAAAACTAAATCTTACAGAAAATTATTTTATTCCTGTAAGCGTCATCAATTCCTTAAGACGTGATGCAATTGATTCTTTAAATCAGTTTAAGCTTTCAAAAAAAGTATATATAGAACACGATTTTTCAAAGACTGTGCCTATAGCTCCTCATGAAGAGAATTTAGGCTACAGAGCCAATATATATAATAATGATGCACTGTTGTTCTACAAAAAGTCAGGATTAAAGGAAATAGCCTTTGCCTACGAAAAGAACAGACCATCAGGCAGAGTAAATGTGCTTGAATCAAAGCACTGTCTTCGCAATGCCTTTAAGCTTTGTCCTTTAAGACATAGAGTAAAACCTGTGGATATGTATATTGAAATTGGAAATAAACGATTTAACCTTGATTTTGACTGTAAAAACTGCCGAATGTCACTAATAGAAAACAACTGATAAAAAAGAGATCATTCTTTAAAAAAACAAAACCTGGAACAGCTGGCATTAAGCTTTGAATTCCAGGTTTTTTTGTTTTTACATACATAAAAAACTAAAACATATATCAAAAGCATAAAAAAACTTGTATAAAATTGCATAAATTTAATATGAATCTCACGAAATTGTATAATAAACAATAAAAGTTATTTACAAGACAGAAATGTTATTTTAAAGTAAATTAAGAAGTTAGACATTTTTGTCTACTTAATAAAGTATTTAATTTTGTAAAAGTCTTTTTTTATAAAAATTTTCTTAAATAATTGAAAATAAAACTATTAATATTGACAGTATTGTCAATTTAAATTGTTTTTTTTGCAAAAAAAGGAAAATTGTAAAAAAAATGATTATATAAATTTCACATATAACTCTTCCATATTATATTTTATATTTGTTATAATGTGATCAACTTAACATTATTATGCAATTCACCCTTATGCAAAATTTAATGACTATTTTCTTTAAAATAGCAAAAAAAGCTTTTTTGCTATCTTTGTTTTGTGCCAGTATGTCTGAGGCAAACTTTATGATTGGTCAGACAGTTGAATTTGGTCATTATTCAATAAACAAATCCTATTCTAGAGAACCTATCACATTTATAGTTCTTGATGAAACTCAGGACAAGGTCCTGTTGTTATCAGAAAAAGGCATTGATGCAATGCCATACAATACCAAAAATGAACCTGTAACCTGGGAAAATTCAACTTTAAGAAGATGGCTCAACAAAGAATTTTTAGAGTCAGCTTTCAGTTCTGATGAGATTTCATCAATTCTGCTTTCACGACTTGATACACCTGATAATCCTTCTTATGGCACTAAGGGTGGATATGCCACTGACGATTTTGTGTTCCTGTTAAGTGAAGATGAGGCTGACAGGTACTTTTTAATGCCTGAAGACAGAACTGCCTCCATATCACCATTAATGAAAGAGAAAGTTTACGCTCATGACAGTGGTGATGCTGACTGGTGGTTAAGAACTCCTGGCGGTAGACCAAACAGAGCATCCTATGTTCGTATATTTGGCAAAATTCAGGAAGGCGGAAGTGTTGTAAATGACGATACTATTTCCGTAAGACCTGCAATCTGGGTTAGAAAATCCTATTTTGAAGAGCGAAAGCCTGAAGGCATGTCTGCCTCAAGATAGAAGCATCATTGTTTTAATATGAAGTTCTTTAACACATTAAGCTTATTTTTGCTGTTACTGTTTTTTTCAGTATGCCATGCAGGAAATTACCTTGGCAAAACCTTTACCTTTGGCATGTATGAGCTAAATGAAAGTGTTTTAAGATCACCACTTATGTTTACAGTGATAGATGAAAGAGATCATGAAGTACTGGTCATCTGTCAGAATGGAATTGATGTAAAACCTTTTAACACCAAGGATACTGAGGTTACATGGGATGATTGCTCTTTGAGAAAATGGCTTAATGAAGAATTTTTAATTAATGCTTTTTCTTTTGATGAGCGACAGTACATTGTAAAGAGCAGTGTGTTAACCTCTCCAAATCGACTGTATCCTAACAAGAAAAAAATTTTTGAAACAGAAGATTATATTTTTCTTTTAGATGAGGTTGAAGCAGAACTTTATTTTCTGCTCCCTGAAGACAGAATAGCTATCATGTCAGATAGGATCAAAAATTTGGTTTTCTCTGATGAAAACGGCTATGGTGACTGGTGGCTTAGAACCTCTGGTGGCAAGCTAAACCGTGCTGTTTATGTAAGAGATTCTGGTGACATATTCTACGGTGGCAGCATCGTGACAGATGATGCAATTGCTGTCAGACCGGCTTTCTGGATTAAAAAGTCATATTTTGACTTTGTTGATTAGAATTTACCTTTTGATTTTCCTTTGTAATTGCAGCCAATTTTAAGATCTTTTCTTAATTTTGGCTGCTTCCTTTACATTCTGTACTTTTTTTCTTTAAAAATCCTATTGGCTGTAAGATAATTACTTAATGTTTAACAAAGTAATATTTGCCTATGAGATTTTTTAAGCTTTTACCTTTAATAGTCGCTTTTCCTTTGCTTGTGTGTGCTCAGGACAGTATAGATTCCCCAGAGGGCCTGAATCAGGCATGCAATCAGAATGATTATGAAAGCTGCTATGTGTTAGGTACTCTGTATTCTTATGGTGACGGAGTTCCTCAGGACAATTTTGTGGCATCTCGTCTGATTATTAAAGCCTGTGAAGGTGAGGTTTACGATGCCTGTTTTACCATCGGTGAGATGTACAGAACGGGAGATAAGGTGCCATTAAACAGTACTCAGGGAAAAGAGTATATGACCATGGCCTGTGATGGCGGAATTATGAGAGCATGCTCAGTGGTAGGCACTATGTATGCAACCGCAGAGGGCACCAGAAAAAGCATGGATATGGCTCTTGAGTATTACAAAAAAGCCTGTGAGGGAGATGATCCTTTTGGATGTAATTTCCTGGGTATTATGTATGAAAAAGCCTTTGGTGTATTAAAAAATGACAAAAAGGCATATGAATATTACCAAAAAGCATGTGACAATAATTTTACAGACAGTTGTGAAAGTGCTCAAAGACTGAAAAAGGATTAAATTAAATGACAAATAAGTTCAGATTACTGGTTTTATCTTTATTGTTTGCACCTTTAATTTCATTTTCTGAGGATTATGTCAGTGCTCATATAGACGCATGCAATGCAGGAGATGCCAAAGAATGCTCTAAGGTTGCAACTATGTATGAGCTTGCTTTAGGTGTTAAGGATGACATGCAGATGGCTTTTAACTTTTACAAAAAGTCATGCGATGGTGATATTGCCAAGGACTGTACTCATTTAGGTGACTTTTATCTGATGGGTGCAGGAACTGATAAAGATCCAGTCCTGGCCAGAGAATTTTATTTAAAGGGATGTTCTTTAGCTCATGCTGAAGGATGCAGAAATTCTGGTTACATGAATGAGCTAGGTGAAGGTGGAGCGACTGATTTAAACAAAGCATTAGAGTTTTTCAAAAAGGCTCTTGATTTGGATTTAAAAGATGCCGCATCTGACATAGAGCGAGTTAAAGCAAAATTACAGAACTGATATTATGACTAAAAGTATTTTATCTTTAGGCCTGGCTTTGCTTCTTTTACAAGGAGAGTGTTCAGCTATTACCATGCCGGCACCACCTCCAGAGCTTCCTGATACTCTGACCTCCTTTAGAACCAAGGAGCAGATAAATGAAAATACGCGAATTGAAAATGAGCTGGTAAAGGAAGAAGCTCAGGAAGTAGCTCTTGAAGAGAATCCTTTTGTCCCAGGGGATGATAACTCAGGAATTGTAAGGTATGCCTCTGTGTATACCCCTTCAATGGCAATAGGAATTCCTGAATACGGTCTTTCCATTGTACGCTTTTATGATCTCAACAGTGTACCATGGGATATCAATTCCGTGCGTACTGAAAATCAGGGTTTTTATGCTGAAGTAAGTGCCTCTCCGTCTGAGCTTATCATTAAGCAGACCTCTGGCGCGACTGGCACTATTATGGTTGTGACTCTTAACAATTATCCAAATCCTTTGGTTTTTTCCTTGAATCCGGTAAGACTTGAAAGGGAAGGTGTAAAGGTTAATACAGTTATCAATGCGGTTAGAGTAAAAACTTTAATTAACAGTCATGGCTATGTTTTCCCTGATGTTCATGTGGTTCCTTTGCAGAATCCAGATGCTGAAGTGATCAAATATAACCAGGATGATTTAACCTCCATAGAAGAGAATCTGCTTGAAGCTGTAAGAGGACTTAGAATTGAATCTTTTGAGTAAATCTCTTGTGACAATTGCGGTGTTGTTACTGTCCTTTAGTGCATCTGCAACACAGATGAAATGTCATGGCAGTGCCACTCACTGGAGGGATATTGCCTATTCTCAGGGCGTGATGAGCAAATACATGGAATATCGACAGTGTATTGCCTGGACCGCCTATCAGTTCAAACTGCCAGAAGAACTTATCTATGCCATGCTGGACGTCGAAAGAGGTCCGGTCAACGGCACCTGCAGAACCAACAAGAATGGCACTCAGGACTGTGGTCCTGCGCAGATTAACGATGTGCGATTAAAAGAGCTTAAGATGTTTTCACTCTCAAAAGAAGACATCAAAAGAAAACCATGCCACAACATCTGGGCTATGGGATATCTTTTACGTCGCGAAATAGAAAAGGCTCAAGGTAAGATCTGGCGAGGTGTGGGTAATTATCATTACCACTATTCTGTAAACAAAGATATTCATAACCGTTATATTGCAAAGGTTAAAAAGTCCTGGCGCAATCTTAATAAAAAGATTGAAGATTACTGTTCAAAGCGCTGATTGTTAATGCATTAAGGAGCAAAAATGAACAGAAACTCTAAAATTCTGGTAATTATTGATAAAGGCTGTTTAAGACAGCCAGCTCTTGATAGAGCCATTGCATTATACAGAGTACTCAAAAAAACAGATGCTCAGTGCTCAATAACAGCAATTATGCCTGTAAAAAAGGAATTTTTCTCTATAACTTCACTACTTGCTGTAGAAAATCAAACGTTAGAGAAAAGCTTTGTACAAAAGCAGGAACGCTGGCTTAAAGCCTATCTTCAGGTTAATGCGATGGATATTAAGATTGATTCTAAGGTTATCTACTCAAAAGATCCATCAAAAGAAATTATTTCCTTTGCCAATGATAACGAGATTTCTCTTATCATCAAGTCAAATGAATATCATGGCTTTTTAGATACTCTGTTCTCAGGCAGTATTGATATTGAAATGCTGCGTCAGGCAGAGGTTCCGGTTTTAATTGCCAAGAATAATATCTTCAGGCTTGATTCCATTATCGCTGTAGCCATAGATTTATCTGATCCTGAAGATGAAAGGATCTCAGCTATGAATCTTAAGCTTTTAAGAGAAGCTCAGCTCTTATCAAAAATAAGCGGTATGAAGATTGCTCTAATCAATGCCATAACCCCTCTGATGCCTCCTGTAGTTGTTGATATCCCGTCTTATACTCCTGATGCACTGTACGGTCATTCTGTGAAGGAAAGATGTTCAATTGCCCTTGATTTTGCTAAACGCCATAACATCGACAGACATAACTGTATTCTCTGTGAAGGCGAGTTTACCGATGTGCTTTACGATGTCTGCTCAAAATTAAAACCATCTGTGTTATTTTTAGGATCTCAGGCAAGAAGTGGCTTAAGTTCAATGCTGATAGGAAATGTCTGTGAAAAGCTTGCAGATCTGGTTTCCTGTGATGTTGCCGTGATTACCAGACACACCGTTGAAAAAGTTAAAATTATAAATAAGGATTTTTAATGCAAAACGATAAAGATCTGCCAGAGAAGGCTGATGAATACGGTCGTACTGTCAGCCCATATTTTAATATTGAAGACAAGCAGGAAAAATACCGAGCAGACAAACTCTTTAAGCGTTTAAGACGCAAGGTAGGTCATGCCATTGGTGATTACGGCATGATTGAAGAGGGGGATAAAATCCTTGTATGCATGTCTGGAGGCAAGGACAGTTATTTCCTTCTGGATATGCTTTTATCCTTAAAGCGCTCTGCACCTATCAACTTTTCTTTAATTCCTGTGCATATTGATTCAGGTTTTCCTAACTCTCCTGAGCATCTTTTGGAAGATCACTTAAAGAAGGTTGGTCTTGACTATATTATGGCCAAAAGACCTGTATATGAGATCTGTAAGGAAAAGGTGCCTCAGGGAACCCCATACTGTTCAATGTGCTCCCGTTTAAGACGCGGCTATCTGTATTCATTAGCCCGCGAAATTGGCGCTAATAAACTTGCGTTAGGTCATCATCGTGATGACTCACTTGCTACCTTCTTTTTAAATCTGTTTTATTCAGGCATGATGAAGGCCATGCCTCCAGTATTAAGAACTGACAGCGATGATCTTACTGTAATCAGACCTTTAATCTATTGCAGAGAAAAGGATATTTACGAAATCTCAAAGTTAAAACAGTATCCTGTTCTGCCTAAGGGCCTGTGTGGCTGGGGGGAAGATCAGCAGAGAGCCAATATGATTAAAATGATCCGCTCCTGGGATAAGGAATTTCCAAAGCGTGCTGATATTGCTTTTAAGGCTTTAAAGAATGTGGCTCCATCTCATCTTTTAGACAGAGAGCTTTTTGATTTTTCAAAAATTACCAACGGCCCAAAGGTTAAATAAAAGTCTTTTGAACATAATGAAAGCCTGTTAATTTTCTTAAGAAAATGAATGCAAAATTTATTTACAGGATATTTTATATGAGCTTGAGTGGTTTCAATGAAAGTAGATATTAGTCAATTACACTGGACAAGAAAGCCAGCAGATTTTTCTATTACAGAAGATAAAATCGAAATAATCACAAAAGCGCATACGGATTTATGGCAGCGTACCTACTACCATTTCAGAAATGACAATGCACCGGTGCTTCAGATTAAAACCTCAGAGAAATATTTTTCTTTTATAGTAAAGACGGACTTTGACAGTAAGGTGCGTTTTGACCAGTGTGGAGTAGTTCTGTACCTTGACAGTGAAAACTGGCTTAAAGCTTCTATTGAATATGAAAATGAAATGTTTCAGCATCTTGGCTGTGTTGTTACAAATAATGGTTATTCTGATTGGTCAACAACTGAGATTGATTCTGGTATCAGAACCATGTGGTACAGATTGAGCAGACGAGAGGATGATTTCTGTATCGAGTGTTCAGAGGACGGAATGAAATTTAAGCAAATGAGGATTTGCCACATGTACAGAGCAAAAGACGAAATTGAATTTGGTATTTATGCCTGCAGTCCTGAAGATTCTTCTTTTAAGGCTGTTTTCAGTAATATGGAAATAACAGAATGTATGTGGCCAGCTCACAATGGACAGGTTCCTGATAACGATTAAAGTTGGATAATGGAATCAGCTTAGTAAAATATTAAAATCAGCTGATCCCATAGAATTTAATCGTGACTTGCAATTAAAAGTGCCAGTGCAACACCTAAAACCATAAAGGTAAACTGCATGGCGCTTTTTCTTTTGTTCTCGGATGGACGCAGTCTTGGTAGCAGATCTGAGAGTGAAACGTAGATAAAGCTTGCTCCGGACAGGGCAAGAGCATATGGCACCAGAGACTGTGCTGTGCTTAGGATAAAGTAGCCGCAAAGACCTCCGGTTACACAGCCAAAGAGTGCTACGGCATTTACAACAAAAGCCTTTTTAGGATTAAGTCCTAATGTCAGCATAATCGCATAATCACCAAGTTCATGAGCAACCTCATGACTTAATACTGCCACAGTAACGGCAAAACCCAGGCTGTTGCTTGATAAAAAGGCACTGGCAATCACAAGACCGTCACAGAAGGTATGCATGGCAGAGCCTGCTAGTATTCCGTAGATGGAGCTTTTGTGTGAGTTATTATGATCGTGACTCTGACCTGAGCTTATCAGCATCTCAAATGCAGTAAGAGCAAGCATGGCTCCCAAAATCACAAGACCAATCCTGTGAGTGTCTGCCATTTCCATTGCCTCAGGAATAATATGAGAAACTGAAAGCGAAATCAAAAAGCCTACAGCAAACAGAGTTAAAGGTTTTGAATAATGCTTTAGCAGTTTTCCTCCGATCAGTGCGCAACATAAGGCTGCAGCAAAGGAAGATACTGATGAGGCTAAAAGAATATAATAAATCATATTAGGTTCTTGAATTTAACATGGCCTGATATACATCAAAAGCCTGTTTGGTTTCCTTTACATCGTGTACTCTTACAAGCTGAGCTCCTTTTTCGATACTTAAAAGAGCTCCGGCAACAGATCCTGTGGTTCTGTCTTTTGGATTTTCAATTCCGGTTGCTGCACCAATCATGGATTTTCTTGAAAGAGCTGAGAGTACAGGGTAGCCGGCTCTTACGAAATGATCCATTGAATCTAAAAGCTGAAAATTATGTTTTACGCTTTTTCCAAAGCCAAAACCAAGATCAAGAATGATATTTTCCTTCTTAATTCCGGCATCAATTGCATCATCACATCTTGCAATAAGGAAGTTGTAAACTTCTGATACTACATCATCATAATGTGGATTTACCTGCATGGTTACAGGATCACCCTGCATATGCATTAAAATCACAGGAACCTGAAGATTTGCAGCCATTTGTATGGCACCATCAAGTCTTAATGCTCTGATATCATTCCAGATGTGTGCTCCTGCTGCAACCGCCTCTTTCATAACCTGAGGCTGTGATGTATCAATAGAAATCATCACATCAAGATTTTTTGAAATTGCTTCAACTGCAGGAATAACTCTTGATAATTCCTCATCTAAAGAAACAGGGGCTGCACCAGGGCGGGTTGACTCACCGCCAATATCAATAATGGAGGCTCCATCTTCAACCATTTCTCTTGCATGAGCTAAAGCGTTATCGAGCTTATTGAAATTACCGCCATCAGAGAAGGAATCAGGTGTAACGTTTAAAATACCCATAATTTTAGGGGTATCAAGAGAAAGTGTTCTTCCATTAAATGAGATATGCATTATAGCCTCCAAAAGTTTAGGCATTATACCATATACTTATGTTTTGAGTGTTTTGAGATTATGTGAGGAGTCTATTATAGAACTGAAAATGGATTTGTATAATTTATTTTACTTGAACAGATTATTTAGCTCGTCAATACGCTGCTGCTGTTCCTGTGCACTTACAATAGTATCTTTTTTTACCACACTGCTTTCCATTAAGGTCTGATTAACCTCACTGACGTTATTTGAGTTCTTAACATAAACTCTGGCCATGCGCTTTTTTAACAGGCGTTGCGCAAAAGCTCTTTCCCATGCAGTCTGATTGCGTTGTTCAAGATGAGAGCACCAGTAGGAGACAAAAGCAGAAAGATCGGCTTTTTCATATGCAGGATCTTCAAGACCGCACATATAGCAGGCATTGGTAAAGTTAGGACCAGGTTTCCAGTCAGGGCGCATGGCAAAGACAGCATCTGGAAGGGTATTGCCTTCTATAACATAATAAGGCAGGGTGATCTGTGCTCCGTGCCAGGCAGAGGATAAGTCATCTCTTTTAATCAGATTGAGATCTTCAAGTTCTTTTAGCAGCAGTGCAGCTCTTTCATAGTCAATTGCGGTTTTAAAATTCTTACTTTCGGTATTCAGATAATTAACTACTGCAACCAGATCTATATGCTTTTTGTTCTGCTCAAAATTTGGTTTTAAGAAGAATGCATAAAGAGATCTTGCCGCATGACTTAGGCGCTTGTCTGTAAGGTATTTAATTTCAGTCTGATTCATTTTTATCTCCACTTTTATGATAACAGATGGCTAATCTTTTTGGGAGCTGATATTTATTTGATACTGAGGATTAATGTGTATTGAAAAATTAAAAAAAATGTAAAAACAATTAAATATTAATGTTTTATTTGTGTTGTTTAACATATTAAAAAACAAGAAAATTATAAAAAATATAAAAATAAAAATAATACACATTAATGTTTTATGCTAAAATCAAAAAAAATTTATTAATTACCTATTAAAACAATATGTCAGACAACGTAATTGAAACTACAGATGAGAGTGTATCTTCAGATACTCTTTCTACTCCAAAAAGAAAATATAATGTAAAGAAAAGCAGGTACCTGACCTTAAAAGAAGTCTGCAGAGTACTTGAAATCTCTATTGCAACAGGCAAAAACTGGAAGAAGCTTGGCAGAATAAAAGAAGTTGAAACTCAAGAAGGTCTTCTTTTTGAAAGAAAAGAAATTAAAAAATTATTAACTTCCATGCGCAAAGGCGATCTGGACGGTTTAAAGTCAAGACGCAACAAGTCAGCTTTAAAAGGTAGAGAACTTTATGTCAATTATGTTTCTAAAGTTTCACCAAATCATGCTGCAGTATCATCTCTTGTAAACGGATTTTCCGGCACTCAGACTACTGTTACTGCTTTATTGTGTGAATCATTCCTGCAGCTTTTATGTTCATCAGGTAAACTTCAAAGAACCGTTGAAGGTAAACTCTTTTTAGCATATTTAAAAAATGAGTTTGATGCTGGAGATTATGAGTGGCTGTTAGTTGAGCTTATGAATAAGACTCCTGCAAATTCACTATTAAAAGCAGGGCAGAAACTTCAGGAATTTACTCTTGAATATGTTCCATATGAGGATACCTTAGGTCTTATTTATCTTTCATTGATGGAACTGTCAAAGCGCAGACAGTCTGGACGCTACTACACACCACAGAATCTTACAGATATTGCAGTTGAAACTCTGAATGTAGCCGATGGCAGGGTGTTTTTGGACCCATGCTGTGGATCTGGCAACTTTCTTTTAAGACTCTTAAAACGTGGCTCCAGAGTTGAAGATTTATACGGCTGCGATCTTGATGGTTTTTCTGTAACTTTGGCAAGAGTAAACTTCGTTCTCTCTGGCAATACCTCTGATAAGGATCTTTTAACTTCTCATCTTATTCAGTGCGATACCCTGACTTCAAAGCATTTGCCAAAGGTTGATGTGGTTTTAGGTAATCCACCATGGGGAAGCCTGGATGATCCAAAGGTAGCTGCTCGCTATGCAAAGGGCCTTGTCTGTGCAGATAAAAACAGACCTTGTCTTGCAGATCTCTTTGTCGAGCGCTCCTTAAAGCTTTTAGAGAGTGGCGGTATTGTCAGATTCGTACTTCCTGAGGCTCTTTTGAATGTGGCTTCCCACGAGAGGATTAGACAGTACATCTCTGAAAACGCAAGAGTGCTTTCAGTAAGATACTTAGGTGAAGTATTCCATGCCGTGCAGTGTCCAAGCGTGATCCTGACTTTAGAGCGTACCTCTTATGCAGGAGCTATGGGGGAAGTTATTGTCAATAATGACAAAGAAACCTACATTGTGCGCAGAAAGCGTGACAGGAACGATTTTAATTTCAAGGTGACTGATTCTGAGGCTTTAGTGCTATCAAAGATGGAAGATCTTGAAAACACCATCAGGATCAGGGGCCATGCATCATTTGCTCTGGGTATTGTTACAGGTTCAAACAGTGGCAAGATTAAGGATTCAAAAGAAGATGGTTTTGAGCAGGTAATTCGCGGTTCTGATATTGAGCCTTATAAAATCAATTCACCAAAGAACTTTATAAAATCTGATTTGTCCTCATATCAGCAGGTAGCTCCTCTTGAGTTCTACCGTGCTCAGAACAAACTGGTCTACCGTTTTATTTCCCGTTATCCGATAGTGGCAATGGACACCGGTGGCAGACTGACTTTAAACAGCTGCAATGTTCTTATTCCTAAATTTGAGAATATTTCAGCCGTATTTGTCATGGCTGTATTAAATTCAAGCGCCATGCGTTTTTACTTTGAAAAGAAGTTTAATACCATCAAAGTGTTAAGGTCCTTGTTAGAGGAAGTTCCTATTCCTTTAGCTTCAAAAGAAGATCAGATGCTCATTGAGTTTATGGTTACAGAATTGAATGAGTGCACAGATGAGAATAAACAGCTTGAATTAAGACATAAAATCGATAGAAAGATCTGTGAAATCTACGGACTTGGCAAAAGAGCTTTAAACACTATTGAAAACTGACAGTTCTGGCCGCATTTATTAAATTGAATTGTTAGTAAATTTTGATTAGAATTTAAAAAAATTTTTTAAAGGAGATTTAACATGTTTAACATGGGTAATATGATGAAGCAGGCTCAGATGATGCAGGAGCGCTTACAGAAGGCACAGGATGAGATTGCCAGGATGGAAGTGACCGGTGAATCTGGTGCAGGTCTTGTAAAGGTTACCATGACTGGTGCTCACGAAGTTCGTCGTGTTGAGATTGACGATACTGTTTTCTCTGATGACAAGGACATCTGTGAGGATTTAATTGCTGCAGCTTTCAACGATGCAAACCGTCGTGTTGAAGAGCAGTCAAAAGAGAAGATGGCTTCTGTTACTGGTGGTATGCAGTTACCTCCAGGCTTCAAGCTGCCATTCTAATTTCTATGTCTTCAAGCGCACTTTTAGACAATCTTATTGAAGCACTTCAGGTCATGCCTGGCATTGGACCTGTAAGTGCCACCCGTATTGCCTATCATCTTTTAGACAGAAACCGTAATGGCGGTACAGAGCTTTCAAAGGCTCTGTCCGATGCTCTTAACAATATCGCCTTATGTCCTGTCTGTCGCAATTATACTGATCATAAAGATACTGTCTGTGCGCTCTGTTCTCAGGAAAAACGCAAAAACTCAGCACTTTTATGTGTTGTAGAATCCCCATCTGATGTTGAAGCAATTGAAAAAACCGGAACCTATTATGGCTCCTACTTTGTGCTTCACGGTCATTTAAGTCCTATTGACAGAATCGGTCCTGCGCAGATTGGACTTGATGAGTTAAGAGAACGTCTTGAAAAAGAGCATATTGAAGAAGTTATTTTAGCTCTGTC